>JGI24709J26583_10000012_pt1 | contig 141127 bp, 106 predicted proteins | sample BioPla2DNA1_FD_26583 | JGI IMG/M metagenome (IMG submission 26583) | reverse complement strand
ATAACTCTGCTAATGCGGAAATGGCGGAATTGGCAGACGCGCTAGTTTCAGGTACTAGTGATCGATCGATCATGCAGGTTCAAGTCCTGTTTTCCGCACCAATCAAATGCAGTGATTGATACATATGTATCGTTCACTGCATCGTTTTTTAACCCCTAAAAACCCAGATAACAAAAATCAACATCGCCTCACGATTCTAAAGCACAAGCGTAAGGCGATGCGCACATAACAAATCAAAACAAATAACTAAACACTGAAATCTGGTGTGTTCTCTCTGCAGTAGGAAACCCAGTTGCCGTTTTCGATTAATTCTTCTCGACCGAGCTGGCGGAACAACTCCATACGGCTCTGTGGGGCGAGATCGTACCGCAGGGCAGCCGACGCAAAGAGATGTTTCATTTTTTCATGGTCAATGCTCTTTCGAGCCAAGGACTGCTTGCCGTAGTATCCCGAAACAAAAACCGTCACCGCGGAAAGACTTCCCCATAGAATCTTAATCCAAACTCGCAAAGTAAAACCGGAAAGAACAATCACCATGGCGTTCCGGAAGAAATACTCCAAAACCAAGGCTAACAGCCAGAGTACTATGGTGCAAGTCAACATGGCGCGGGTAGCGAGTTCCTGGGTACGGTGCTTTCCGGCATCCCTGCGCTCAGCTCTTTCGTGGTAGGCTCTTTGGCCGTCAATCCAGGCCTTTTTTACCACATCGGCCGGCACGGCTTCCTTTTCCGGAGCGCCGATTAAAAGCGCATAGACCGCGCTTTTTACCCACGTGGCATCGTGCTTCTGTGTCCAGGTAAAGTCATCGCAAACACATTCCCTGCTGCCAAGCGCATAAAGATATAGCTGAACCCGCAAGGCCTCCGCCAGAGCTCTATACTGTAGGTATTTATCGTGCTGCCGCCGGCGCGCAATCTGTTGGTAGAAAAGAGCATATAGGACTATGGCACCGCCATATCCGATTAGACATATATTGAGCTCGGCCTCATCGTAGAGCAGGTAAAACATCACCAGCATTACGCTGAATGCGGCAAGCACGCCCATAATCTTTAAGTAGTGTTTCTGCCACTTCATCGAGAGCTGATCCGCCGCATCATATACCTTTTGAAGCCTGTTGCTTACAGCATGATGAATATATTCCGGAGCTAAGAGCGGTTCGACGTCCTGAAAGCTTTCCTTTCGCACATCTCGGTTAAAGCGATCTGTTTGTGCCAACACTTCCTTCAGGCTCCCCGCTTCATTTTCCAGCAAGTTCACCGTAACGGGGAATTCCTGAGTTTTCGATACTCTGGGTGTAGCGATGTGGATTACCGCGCCCTCATTAGAGGGGCGGAACATTTTGCCGTTCTGATAATCGCCTTTCAACATAAAGTCCACAGCCTCTGCCGTTCCGCATCCATGCTCCGAACCAGGCTCTCCGTTCCACAGCGCAAGCAGTACATGGCTGTGAGCAGCCACGTAAATACCTGTCTGGCGATAAAGATTGTCTCGTTCTTCTCCTTCCGGCCCGCTATAAGGAACCACGAACACATCCGCGGCCTTGTTTCGCAGGGCTTGATACTCTTCCGACTCTTCGGCACTAAAGTCCTTGCGGTACTCCTCTTCGGGCATGGGAAGCGGGCAATAGAGCGGAATTTGCAGAGAAAACGCCACGCGGGCACAGAGTTGATCTGCCCCCGCCGCCAGTGAATTCAGCATCCAAACAGGAGAATTGGGATGCTTCCGTTGAATCTTTTGTAATTCTCCTGAAACGGCATTTTCCAGTGCGGGGATATCCTCCTTACGGATATCCCTGTGGCCGGTAACACCCACCACGATGGGTATTGTGTTCTTGTTTGCCTGTGTGTCGCTCATTCTTAACGGTCTCTTTTTTATTACATTCTGTAAACAGTCAAGCCGTCGTACCAACGAATGAGCTCCAACATCTTTTCCATGGGCACGGCATCCTTGGTTTTTTCCGCTTCTGGCAATTGTTCAAAGGGAACCATATCGTGATGCATGCGGGTACATTCTCGCATGATATTGTCGTTCTTGCCGTTCGGCAGCTTTCCGACATGGCCGGTACCGAATTGCCAGCCCATATCACTCTTCTCGTCGCACCAGCGCCGGTGCTCCGCTCCGGCGATAACTTCCATATCCGCAGGAGTAAAATGAGCAACAGTTTCATAGTCTACGGCACGATCAGTATAAAAGCAGTTGATCTTTTCCAGCACGGCGGCAAATCCCTTGGCCTGCGCGATATTAGAAAGCTTATACTCAAGAGAAAGATCCTCTTCAAAAGCCCGCACCATATCTTCGGGTGTTCCGGCGCCGCAGTAGCTAGCGTGGAGAGACAGAGCGAAACGATAGAAGTTCAGATAATTGCTGTCGGAGAGATACAGCCCCGTACGTTTTGCTTTCTCTACCGAAGAAACGGCGATAGTACCGCTGTAATCCGGCTTTTTTACATCGCTTTCAAACTTGGGGATGATATCACGAAGAGCCACTATCTCGTCGATATCATCTAAAAACTTACTGCGATGCTCTCGCACGGCACCGGACTTTTTGATATAGCCGCCGCTGAGCATATTCTGATAGTCTTTACTGTCGAGGGTTCTGTCCTTGTAGGCCTTGTCGTAAAAAAAAGTCCACGTTACGCTATCCTCCGACGGGAATACCATGTCGAAATCAAAGGCGTAAATATCGCTGCGGGTATTTTGGCCGTAAGAAGCACGATCCCAGCACTGCAGTTCGTCACAAAGTATCAAAAGGTAGGCCAGTGGTTGACCGTCCTTAAGACGCAAAGGCTCGTCGGTATAAAGAAAGCTCCGCATGGTGAACTGAAAAAGGCTGTTATGCAGAATTATGGCGCAAAAACTATCAAGCACGGCTTTCGGGATTTGCTCCAAGCTTTCGATTTCCCGATGACGATTTAGATAAGTCTTCGCCAACACCAGACCGCTGAAATAAGCATGGTCCATGTAGAGATAGTCCTTCTCCGCCGGGTTCTCGTGAACCGCACGATCTTTAAGAGCTTTTTCCAACTTGTGGCGGCAAAGATAGGGCTCGGCCTCCGTGCGGGATAGATAACTTTCGGCCAAGCGTTCAGTAATGGCGTGAGCGTAAAAATCGTTCAAGTCTCCTAAACGAGACATGCTGAATTCGTCCATGCGCTTATACGACACATAGGGAGCGAAACCTCTGTCATCGTTGTTATTTTTATCTAACTTACACACATAGGCTTTCATCTGCTGATGAGCGATTTCAAAGGGATAGCCTATGTCGTGGAAGAGACTGGTCATTCCCCAAAACTCCAGGAAGTGACAGGCCGCTTCCCGCCCTTCCTCAAGGCAGAAGCGAGCATTATAGGCTTCTCGAAAAAGCCGGTGGTTTTTGTAGATGGAAAGACCTATGCAAAATACATATACACTGTGAGAATAATGGTCACGGTGCCTCATCAGAAGAGAGCTTGCATTATACTCGTGTTCCGAGAGCATCTCCAACAGAATTCCGGTAGCATCATAACCGGCTCCGAAGGGCTCAAAAATTTCGCAGTAACAGTAGTAGATGTCAAAAGCGTCTTCCCGTGAACCACTGTCCAAAAAACGACCGATGGCCTGCTCAAAGCTGAGGCGGTCCAAATCGCGTTCCATGTTGAAGGGAATCCGGCTACGACCGCTGCTACGGCCGTCTAAGTCGTTCAGTTCATGGCGGGAAGGATCAAACTTTAAGTCTTCGCAGCAATCCCGCAGGAAAGACAGGGAATCCTGCCCGTAACTGCTGCGGCACTGAGGCAGCGGCGGAATAAGCACGGTATCGAAAAGACCGTACTGATCCCGATTTTTCTTTTGCATCTTTTCCAGGGCACGATAAGCCATGTTTTCTCCTATCAGTTCATAACTTCTACTGTAAACGGAGCATTCTCCGGAATCTCCACCGGGAAAATATTTGCCATTATGCATACAGTCTCCAGCTCTGCGCAATAAAGCAAAGGTTCCAGAGTTTCCAATTCCCCGCCGGCTATGCTAATTTTGCGAAGTTGAGGGAAATACTGCATGTATTTAAGCAGCTCCTCGTTGCAATTATTAAGCCAAATCTCATCATTTGAACAGGTTGTCAAATTCTCGTAGGTCAGAGGTGTCTCCTGGCCCCAATCGTAAAAGCCAATGGCATCATATAGCATCTCCCGGGTCTTTTCCGACTCAAAGACTATCTCTTCCGTCAGCTTTTGATTGGTCTGCTCAAAGATACCGTGGGTAATGACATTGGATCCCATCTGTACCACTTCTTTCGGCTCCGGCTGCTCTGCAAGCGCCACCGGCGCAAGGCCGGGGAGCATATCGTTGAACCAACCGTTATTCAGGCCGTAGACACCTGTGCCAAGTGCGATTATGAGGCAGACCGCAACGGCGATGATAGCTGTCCAGAAGTTACCCTTCTTTGCGGTACCGACACCTCGTTCATAGCCGGTGACTCCATCGCCTATGAGGACATCGTCCAGCAAGGCTCGAAGCTCTGCGTATTCCTTAACGGTCTCACATCCGGAAAGCTTGGGATGGACTTTATCCCCCAGGGTAAACTGATATACTGGGCGAGTATCCGCTCCGGCGTGCACCACTTCGTTTTCGCAGTTGGGAGAGATTAAGGATTCTTCCGACACAAACACCAATACCGCGGAGGCGGCGCGGAGGTGATCTTCTATGTTCTTCGGCCATTCACTGCCCGGGGCTATGCCTTCGTCATACCAGAGCCTATATTTCTCGGAAAAAAGGGCTTCGATTATGGGCATCACCTTTTCGGAATTCCGGTGGGCATAGCTTACGAAGATATATGGCTCGCGGCCTTCATAAGCGGGAATACGTTCACTCATTTTATTCTGCCCTCCTTTAGTGTTCCACAACGACAGTGATTCCGGCATTGCATAGATCGCGGGCGAAGATCACTTGGTCTTGGCTGATTTTTACGATTTCAATACCCTTAACCTGCGCAAGCGGCCACAGGGCTACATTTGAGGGAATATCCGAAACATTTACCGTGGTAGCGGATACTTCTTTGATGTTTAGGAGTGTGGTAAAAGTTCCGCCCGAGAGGTCGAGTTCACCCACAGCTTTTCCCGCCATGGCGGCAATGCCCTCGTCGCTGTATTTGGCTATATTCACATATTTGCTTCCATTCGTGTTCTGCAGAATGTATGCTGCCGACGTGCGCTCACGTATCATCGAGCCAACATACAGGGCAAAGACCAGTACGACTACTGCCACCATAGCAGCTATGATGTAATTTCGCTTGCGGTTGAATTTGCGTTTTTCCATGCCTTCGCCTACCATGGCCTGAGTCAGCACCCCGCTTTTAGTTAAGGCTTCCGCCGTTTCCTCAGGGCTGCCAAGGGCAATCACCGGAATGTTGGCAAGCTGCATGTCCAGGCCGTAGCCGAGCTGAAATTCTCCAAATTTTACACAGACAAGGGGCTTTCGCAGGCTCAACAGGTAGTTGATGGCATTGCGGAAGGCGAGGCTTTCTATGCTCTTTTCCGACAGGAACACCACCGCTCCGCTGCAGTGAGTTATGGTCTCCGCCAGTGCCGCGGGGCTTTGAGCGAACTTGCCGCCGCAACTATCGCAGCTCAGCCTAAAACCGCGGCTCACAAGAATATCCGCAACAGCCGCCGCCGCAGGCTCATCGGCCGGACTACAACCTATATAGGCAAAATCGCCTATACCTGCATAGGGAAGATAGCTAAAGTGCTTTTTCATATTATCTCTCCTTAGTTGTAGTAGTAGTTGTCGCAATACTCGATGACAAAATGTGCGTCTTGCAACTGTTCATCAGCCAGCTCTCTCATATCTGATGAGATAATCAGGCGTCGCAGAGACTGAAGTTGCTGAACAGGAGTCAGGTCGCTTAGATTCTGACAGAAATGTATGTCCAGAATATCTATACCCTCAAAGAGCTCCAAGCCATCCAAAGAGGATACTGTACTCCAGCCTAAACTTAGTACACCACCGAGATTGATAACAATACCGCTCAATTCCCGCAAAGAGTCTATTTGCAGGCCTTGCCATGAAAACTCACGGATGGGTTTTCCTTCTATATATGGCAATACGGCCTGCAATTCATCCTGATCAACAAAAAGCTTATCAAAACTCTCTATATCGCCAAGCGAAGAATACTCATCTATCTGCGTCTCCCTGATATCAAGATGGATGTATGGAAGAGTATTAAGAGCGGGAAGCTTGCTAACCGGGGCAGCGTTTATAATAAGGCAGTTCAGCTTATTTGCCGTACTCAGCGCTGAAATGTCCCTCACATTGGTAGCACCTATGTTCAGGTGCTCAAGCTTTGATAGCCTTTCGACACCCGAAATGTCGGAGACGTAAGTCGCATCCAACATAACGAACACAAGATTTTGGCAGTCCCACAGCGGCGAGGGATCGGTAATATCTGTGGCGGTAAGGAAGATGGCTTCCAGATTGCTGAGTGCCCCTATTCCCTCTATAGAAGAAATGGGGTTGGCGCTCAGGTCGAGATAGCTAAGTTTTTTCAAGCAAAACAAGGGTGAAATATCGGTAATTTGGTTGCCGCAGATGCAAAGGTATTCCAAATTGGGCATATACGAGAAGATTTCAAGATCTTCGGAAGTCAGGCTGCCCACCGGGACAGGTCCTTGAACTTCCATATTGTCGTTTACGCTCATACCAAATTGAACAGCACTACGATCGCTGAACTCATACCAGCCGTGAACAAGACTGCCGTATGCCCGGTCTCCCACAATATAGAGTTCCGTAATGCTCTCTAAATCTTCTCTGGTCAAGCCCCAGCGCTGTGCCGCATTCTCGAGCGCCTTGGCGGGAGCAATAAGCAGAGGATTCACAACAGCAAAGAACAAAATTACTGCAGCTACAATTGGCGCCGTCACCATTGTGATGGCACGATTGCGCTGATATTTCTTCTGGGCCTTGGTTACGGCCATATCTCGGAAAATGAAAGCTTCTTTCAGCTTGGAGACAAAAGCCTCGTCCATGTTGTCCGCGAACAGCGCCTGCTGGCTGCCGAGCTGCATGGTGCTCCAAGGCGTAGAGGGGATATCTTCCAAATATACACTGAGTATTTTCTGTCCGCGGGCAACAGCCGTATCCACTATGGAGCGAAAGCGTTCGCTTGCGGAGAACTCCGCCGTAACGAATAGCAGCACGCCGAAGGCCCGTTGCAAGCGCCCTTTTTCGCGGCGGTCGAAGCGGTCCGCGTACCAGAATTGTGCGCCATCTACGGCCAAAGTTTCCAGCACCGGAAGAATCTGTTCCTCTTGTTCCCGCGGGAATGCAACATAGATATAGGGTCTGTCATTTTTGCAGTAGCGTTCCATGATTCCCTCCTGAGTTGTTGCGATATATGATTACAAAATTGGCAGTATGATATTATCATACATGCTTTCTGTCTTACAATTTACTACTTCCCGGCCGGTTTGTCTTAAGAAAAAAGCGGCGAGCCGAACGATTGCACATAAAAAGCTCATATACCAGTTTTATCCCATGAACCCAAATTGAATAAGATTCGCATTGGATGAGAGAATATGAAAGACGTAGATAACCTAAATGAGATATGAGCATCTTGTCATACAGAATAAAAAGTGTTCTTATTTAGATGAACTACAACATGAAGCAAACACTTGCAAAATGATCACTCTGGCCAAGAAAGAAACGAGGTAATAAAATGAAAAAGTTAAGCTGTTTGATTGCTCTGTTGCTTGCCTTCTTCATGCTCCTGCCTTTTACAGGCTGCAAGCAAAATTCGCCTGCAGGATCAGATAACAAGGTATCCGGTTCACCTGCCGCAAACGATTCTTCCATCGTATCCGAACCGAAGGATAGTTCTGAGCCGGCGCTTCCGGCGGAACCGTCCTTTGTCAAGCACAATTCCATTCAATCCGCACTTCCGTCACCTGGAGATGCCACAGTAACAATGACCGGCGACGAGACTATTGATCTGACCGGCATCCCGCTTGCGGGGCGCAAGGAAATCATTTTGGACGGCCACATACTGACATTGACTGGAGCTTACGGTATTTCAGCGGATGCAGTTTTGGATATCAAGCCGGGCAATGGCACAAACGGAGGTACGCTTAACATGGCGGGTATGACATTTGACTTCGGCTTCCTTGACGGAGAGCTTCCTCCCGAAAAGGCACTCGTGGAGATACGCCCCGGCGTAACGATAGTCGAACCGGAATACCCGGAAGGTGTCAGCATAAGGGAGTTCCCGGGCGTATTGACAGTCATTCAATGTGATTAAGTATATAGATAGATCAATAATTTATACATTTGGAGTCGTCGGGTCGTCGAACCAGACGACTCTTTTGTATTAGACTGCTTTCTTTATTAGCCAATACAATTATAGTTCTCTGCCAGTAAATTCATTGACTTGAGTAGTTTATTTGGCTCTGTACTGCTCAACATTCAGATATAATGTTCACAGTGCTTGAAAGGAAGAATCACCTTGGCTGCTAAAGATACATTGCTTGTCAGCAAAATCTCGGTTCGCCAACTGGTTGCCGGCGCAAGAAAAACCGGCAGCCTGACCAACCCCAGCTATAGCTCCGCCCGGGCCGCGGATGGTATTAAAGCACATAAGAAATTTGTCAATTTGATGGCGGAACAAATTGATAATCCTGATCTGTTCAGCGAATTTTCTTTAGAAACATCTTTTACCACAGAAATTTGCGGTTTGCAGTATCGATTGGAGATCTCAGGTCGTTGCGACCTCTGGTACCCGGACCGGGATGGTCCATGCCTAATTGAGATCAAAAGTTATCGCGGACAAGAGCGTGCTGAGAATGAGTCCGGGAATTCATTGCACTGGGCTCAGGCGGAAACTTATGCTTATATGCTCCTGCAAAAAGTTCCTGCCCTGCAAAACTGCAGAAAGATACGTGTCTGTTTAGCTTATGTTGCAGTAGATAGCAATGATTATTATTTAATCGAACGAGCATTCGATTCGCCCGCTCTGAAGAAAAAATTCACAGATCTCTGTACCGGCTGGCTGCAAAATACTGTCAGCCTGATAGATTACCGGAAGACTAGAAATCTTGTGAATGCTGCTGGGGGCTTCCCCTATGACAATCTGCGTGAAGGCCAACGCTTTTTTATGCGGCAGGCAATTGCGGCTATGCGCGATCGCAGCACTTTATTTGCCCAAGCTGCTACAGGCAGTGGCAAAACAATGGCGGTAGTTTATCCTGCGTTAAAAGCGCAGGCAGCCGGACTCGGTTCAGTCATCTTCTATCTGACAAATATGTCGTCAACGAAATTGATAGCAGAACAGGCTATTGCCGATTTAAGACAGAATGGCTTTCTGGTACGCAGTCTCACTTTGACTGCCAAAGAAAAAATTTGTCTGCAACCAGATCTCTACTGCGAAATGAAGATTTGCCCTTATGCTCAGGACTATTATGAAAGATTGCCCTCCGCTCTCCTGGAGCTGGCATCCATAAAAATGGCGGATCACGATACGATTATAGAGATTGCGCAGAAGCATAGACTGTGTCCTTTTGAGTTGCAGCTGGACTTTTCTGAATGGTGCGACATTGTGATCGGCGACTACAATTATCTTTTTGATCCTCGCGTTTATCTGAGCAGATTTTTTGCCGACGACAATAAGGATGCGCATATTATCCTGATCGATGAAGCCCATAATTTGCCGGCAAGGTCACGACAGATGTACAGCTCCTTCCTGGAGCTTTCCGCTTTACGCCGAGTTGAGCAACTGCTGTCGGCACCTGACATCGCCGATCTGGGACCCACTAAACATGCTTTGAACCGCCTTCGTCAAATAATTGGCTGTTTAGATGGGCTTCTGCCTTATTTGCGCGACCTTGGATTGCAGTTCGCGGATCAAAATTTATTGGGTACGAAAATTAACCAACAGGAACTGCTGCGCACGGAACGGTTCATTGGAGCCAGAAAACCTTTGGCGAATTTTATCAGCAATATAGGTTCTTTAGTCTATGCTTTAGGGCAGTTTCTGGATTGCTTCCCGGAATGGGAGTCGCGGCGTACCGTGCTGGAACTTTGGTTTGAGCTGAATTTTTTCCTGCGCGTAGCTGAATCCTACTATGACAAAAACTATATCACTATGATCCGTCAAACTGCACCAGACGATCTGACGATCGGCTTGCTATGTCTGGATGCGGCCAAAAGTCTTACAAACAGATATTATCGACGCTATCCGATAATCTTTTTCTCTGCGACTTTGAGTCCTGCCTCTTACTACCAGAGGTTGCTATATTCTTATATGACAGAAAATCCACCGGATTTTCTTCAGCTCGCTTCGCCCTTCGCGTCGCGAAACAGATTTGTGCTTACAGTTGATCATTATTCTGTTCGCTATCAAGATAGAGCAAATACTCTTTTCCCTATTTTGCGTTTAATTTACCAAGCGGTTCAAATCAGACCAGGACATTATCTCGTATTTTGCCCGTCATTTGTTTATTTGCGGCAAGTAGCTCAGGCACTGAAACAAATTAACATCTCAGAGGAATGGCAAATTATGATCCAGAAACCTAAACTCAGCGAGCAAGAAAAAAACAAATGGTTGGATCGCTTCCGCAACACAGGCGGTAAACCACTATTAGCTTTTGCCTGTCTCGGCAGTATTTTTAGCGAAGGGATTGATCTAATCGGAGAGCAATTAATTGGCGTGTTTGTTATTGGCACCGGTCTGCCCCGTCCCTCACCGGAACGTGAGCTGATGCGCCAATATTACGAGCAGGAATTCGGCAGTGGTTTTCACTTTGCCTATACTTTCCCCGGTTTTAATCGGGTTATGCAGGCTGCCGGCCGGCTAATCCGCCATGAGGACGACCGGGGAATAATCATTCTGATTGATGATCGCTATTCACGTGAAGATTATCGGGAAATTATCCCGACTGACTGGTTGGCGCAATCTGTTCATGATGATGAGGAAACATTAGCCTTGATCACAGAATTCTGGGACTGTCAATTGACCTAATACTCTGAGTTCGTTCAGAGGCTCCCTTAAAAACAGAAATTTTAATCCCTATTGTTGTCAGAATTTATTATCGTTTCAAAGCTATCCATCAACTTGAGGCGAGTATATTGTTTTTCCAGTTTTTCAGTCAAATAAAGATCGATAAATGACAGCAGTTCTGACCGAACCCGATTGCTGATTTTAAAATTAAACAAAATCTTGTAATCAGCCTGCACTATATATAGCAATGAAGCTATAGCCGGTTGCGATAGATAGATGCAAGCTTCCTGATTAATCTGTTCCTTGCTGCAGACTAAGCCTGAGTCAGGAAAACTAAAACAGCCCCTCTGATCAATCTCGGCATGGCAGCATATGCAATCATTAAGCCAAGGGGCATAGCCTAGATCTGAAATCAAACGAAATGCTGCAATTTGAGCAACAATAGCCGGATCATCACTGTGGCACAACTCATGCAGGGTATATCCCCAGAGCTTATAGGCAGCAGGCTCAGCAACACCTTGTACCAGAGAATCAATAGTCACCTGGCTAAGATGAGCTGCCGCAGTAAGCTTGGCAATATCTTGCTGGAGAGGGAGAAATGCTTCAATCAAATCACCGGCGTCAATCGTAATCCGATCTTTATAATAGAATATTTCATATTCTGCCAGTACAAACGGCATGGTAACAGCTTGCAATCGGCTTTTGCTGCTTGAGGCTCCATAGGCCATCGCGACCGACAAACCTTGCTGCTCGGAAAATAGATGAAGCAGTCTGTCTTTTTGTCCAAAAGGTACAGATTTTAATACGAACGCCTTAAAACTCTGATGTCTCATGAAAAATGTTTGCTGTCAAAATCCAGCTCTTGTAAATGATGTGGTTTATTGCGCCAATCAGCCCTAACCTTGACAAATAAATATAAGTCTACAGGACAATCCGCCATCACTTCCAGCTCCTGACGTGCCTTGATACCGATACTCTTGATCATGTTGCCGCCTTTACCCAAGATAATTCTCTTATGGCTTTCTTTCTCTGTAAATACTGCGGCGCTGATTTTAATTCTTGTGCGTACGCCTGCAGAGTCAAATACTTCCTCGTACTCTTCAATCATTACAGCAATCCCATAGGGTAATTCCTCATGAAGACGATAGAGAATAGATTCGCGAATTAATTCCGCAGCTAACATCCTTTCAGTCTGGTCAGTATAATCACTTTCATCATAATATGGCTGAGAAACAGGTAATTTCTGCTTGATTTCTTGAATTAACAAGGACACGCCGTTACCATGTTTTGCAGACATTGGAATAATGGACGTGATCCCGTATTCTTGATTATACAGCGCAATTAAGGGCAGCAGATTTTCTTTCTTAGCGGCATCAGTTTTATTGATAACAACAATAATCGGTTTGCTCATTGCAACTGCTTTATCAAGAATATTCCGCTCTATCTTATCAATAAACGGTTTGAATCCCGCTTCAATCATCAGGCAAATCACATCTGACTCTATAAAAGCCTGCTCAGAGGCCTGAAGCATATATTGACCTAATCTGTTAGTTGGTTTATGGACTCCGGGAGTATCCAAAAAAATGATCTGGGCTTCATTGTCAGTATAGACTCCCCTTATCATTTTCTGTGTAGTTTGAGGCTTAGGTGAAATAATAGAAACCTTTGTGCCGATCAAACGATTAAGCAGAGTGGATTTACCTACATTAGGCCTACCAATAATTGACACAAACCCTGACCTGAATCTTGGAAAATCTAATGTGCGCATTATCTCTTCTTGCAGAATAAACATCCTCTCAGCAGCAAAGCAATCTTTGTGATCATAGCCCAACAGATGTAAAGTTGCGTGCACTGTTAAAAAAAGTATTTCTTCCAGTAGGCTGTGATTATGTTCTGAAGCCTGCAAGGCCGCCTGTTCCGGACATATTACAATATCCCCTAAGTTCAGAAATTTAGAATTATCTATAACTTCTATATCCCAAACCTGCACCGGCGCGGCCAGTCTCCCTTCAATCATTTGCAAGGCTGGGAATGACAACACATCTGTCACTTCGTTTATACGGCGAAATTGCTGGTTTAAACGGCGGATTTCTTCACTGTCAGTTAACAGGATCGAAAGCTTAGGAATCAGACACATTCTTTCAAGCTCTCCGGCAAAATCAAAAGAGCTGATCGTCACAGTGACAGCGGACTTAATGTCAGATTCGATTTCGACATCGATTAAATCTGTGAAATTGTTCCCAATCTGAACAATCATGGGCACTAATTAGCCTCAACAACTACTCTATCTGTAGGATACGAAACACGTTGATGAAAGTGACCGGCGTAAACATGTAAAAATGATTTAATAATGCTTTCAACCTGGGCAAAAGAAAGACCTGATTTAATCAGCTGATTTTGATCCGTTTTAGTCTTCACTACGCGTCTGATCATACTTTCTGCTTCTTGGAGATTCTTTGGACTGACTGATCTCATGGCAGCCTCTACCGAATCAGCAAGCATTACAATAGCAGACTCTTCGGAATTCGGCACTGGGGTCGGATAACTGTATGATTCAGGTGAGGGCAACGGTTTTCCTTCTTTCTCCGCAATGTTGCAAGCTTTATGATAAAAATACTGCAAGACAGTGGTGCCATGGTGCTGCAAAATTATATTAAGTACAGGTTGCGGCAAACGATGCTTCCTGCCTAATTTAACTCCATCTTCCGGATGACGGGTAATCAGCTTGCAGCTTTCTTGCGGCAACATGAAGTCATGAGGATTATCACCGGATTGATTCTCAGTAAAAGCTAAAGGATTCTCTAATTTGCCGATATCATGGAAATATGATCCTACTCGTACGATCATGGCATTGGCACCGACTGCTTCCGCGGCTGCTTCGGCCAAATTGGCCACCATCATGGAATGCTGTGATGTGCCGGGAGCCTCGATAAATAATCGTCTTAACAAAGGATGGCTCGTCTGGGAGAGCTCAATCAGGCGCAGAGGAGAAACAGTATTAAAAAGCATTTCAAAAATAGGCATAACACCGATAGCCACTACGACAGAAAACATTCCACTAAGAACCGCCTGCAGTATATGTGTAAGCATCCTGTCCAGGGGTTCATGAGCCAATAAACCAAAAACAGCGCTCATGCTCAAAGTGACAACGGCGGTAGAAACAATAATTTTGGCATAATTGTCATGGCGTCCGATTCCCTTTGTGTATAAGGACGCTACCAGGCAGCCGGCTAGCGCTGTCATTGGAAATGCCATCTCAAAACCCGTCATAGGAATTAGCATGATGATCAAAAGAATAGACATGACAGTTGCGGTTCTAAAACCGAAATAAGCAGCAATTACCACTGCAGCAAAATAAACCGGCGGCGTTAGAGGATTATGCTGAGCCAGATAGATAGAAGTTACCATCGGAATCAAAAGCGCCAGAGAAAGCGCCATTAAAGTTCTTGGAGTATCAGCAATATTAGGATGATAGCGTTGGAAATATAATACGGCCAGACCCGCTAAAATAATAACAAGGAGTAAAATGCCAAGCAGACGGAACCAATCAATACCAGTTTGACCAGTCAGATCCAAATCTAGAAGCATTTGCCAGTTTGCCTCAGTTATCATATCACCTTTGGACACGATTCTGGTTCCTCTGTTTACCATTACAGGATTATTAATAACCCGATCATAGGCAGCTTTTCGCGCATTGATCGTCGCCTCCTCATTGGGAACAACATTAGGCTTCAAAATCAACTGTAAAGTTTGGCCAATCAATGTCACATCATCTACATAATATTCACTGTTGTCTTTAAGGTTTTCGGCCGCATCATTGATTGCTATGGCAAGACGTGCTTGGTCAAGTGAGTCAGCCATAATCGCTTCTGTCTGAGTTAACAGTACTTCTGAAAAATTGTTAAAACGGACTTCTGACATCTTCATCAACTGTTGGGCATCTGCAGCCGGTAAAGTAAGACCAAGAGTCTGATCGAGACCTGAAATCAAAGACGAGGCAGAAAGCTGAAATTCAGTTTCTGTCGGTTGACGTAAATTTGTTGATGGTTCTTGTTGAGTCTCATTTGTAGGCTCTCCCCTGGCATTGTTGCCATCAGAATCAGGAACTTCGGTATCAGGGGACTGAACTTTATAAATTGCTTCTCTGCGTTCTTGCACAATATCCAGAAAACGCGTCACATCTGAAATTACTGCCGAACTGGTCTGCTCTGATCGCATCATGACAGTTTGAATATCCGCCTGAGCCTGAGCTGCCCGCTTTTGCGTCTCAACACTGTCCGCAATCGCGCGTGGAGCGACAATATCATAATCACTGACGTCGCCTATACTTAGATTATATTTTTCTGGTTGAGAACCAATATATATAGACAAAGTAAAAATTGCTACTGTCAACAAAAGCGTGATCAAAGTTAATCTCTTCTTGGCATTGGATTTCATCTTCTGCTCCCCCGCTTTTTCTTTTGTCTGAGCAATTCAGCTTCTTCATAGGCCTGAATGATTCGCTGCACCAAAGGGTTTCGTACCACATCTCTTTGGGTAAGCCTGATCTGCCCGACTCCTTTTACCTTACTTAGTAGCAGTGCCGCCTCTTCTAAACCACTTCTCGTATTGGCAGGGAGATCAATTTGGGTAATATCTCCGGTTACAACAGCTTTGGCATGGAATCCTATCCTGGTCAAAAACATTTTCATTTGTTCTCTGGTCGTATTTTGCGCCTCATCAAGAATAATAAAAGCATCATCTAGTGTACGTCCGCGCATATATGCCAGAGGCGAAACTTCAATTAGTCCCTTTTCCAAATTTTTCAGATATTGCTCATTACCCATCAGATCATTTAGCGCATCATATAGAGGACGCATATACGGATCAACTTTATTTTGAAGGTCACCTGGTAAAAAACCCAGTTTTTCTCCTGCTTCAACTGCAGGCCTGGTTAAAATAATCCGCGATATTTCATGTGCACGAAAAGCCTTAACTGCCATTGCTACTGCCAGATATGTTTTGCCCGTGCCTGCAGGACCGATGGCAAATGTTAATTCATTTTTTTCTATGGACTCAATATATTTTTTTTGTCCATATGTCTTGCTTAAGATGGGTCTGCCTTTTGAGTTGACGCAGATAATATCCGGCGAAAATTCTTTAAAAGCTTCAACTTCGCCATCCTTAACAACATTAATCAAATAGTTCACCAACTGATCAGTTAATGGTTGGCCACTACCGTGCAAATCATTCATCTTGCGATAAACTTCAGTTGCCGCAGTAATATTATCCGGTCTATCCCCACGTATGACCAAGCCATTCGAAGTTGCCTCAGTTTCTACCTGAAAAGATTCATCAACAAGCTTTGCATGGTCATTGAAGGCTCCCAGCACTGCCATTCCCGTACTCGTATGATCGAATTGAATACTATATTCCATATGAAAGTAGTATAACTTTATTCTACAGGTACCAGCAAATCATTTTGGTACGCAATCCTATCTTCGCGCAGAGCAGGAATTACTAATTTCTTTTCGTGCTTAATAGTAATTGTCCAGTTTTCACCCTCTAATTCTTTGAGAATTACCCCTCGCACATTTTCCAGATAAGGAATAATATACTCGTCTATCGAATCCGGATTAACAATTGCTCTGATCTCAAAAGTATCGTTGCGATCAAAACGAACGCCATTGATAATTATCTGGTCATCATTAGCTCTGATTTCCGTAGTCGCCACCTTACGCTCGCCATTAATTGAAACTGCCTGAGCGCCGAGAGAAGCTAGTTCATTAACAAATTGCCTCAGAACCGAATCTCTCATTCTTGCCGGAGCATTGCTGGTCAACGAAATAATCACTCCGTCGTTTTCAACTTTGCGTAAGCCTGCAAAAACAGCATATTGCTCTTTTTCTTCAATAATTTTCGCCAAAACTCCAGTTTCAGATCCGCTTAACTCATTCTCAAGAGTTCGGATATAGTCATGCAATTGATTATTACGTCGGTCAAGATCCTGATTCTTTTTTTGATATTCAATCACAGAATTCTGTAGTTCCTGTAAGCTATCACGGGTAACAGATTTTCTATTTAGACCCTTCATCTGTAAAGCGAGCAAGATACCTAGAACAATGCATAAAACAATTACAAAGGCACTGCGACCAAATCTAATTTTCATTTCTAGTGGCCTCCAAATAGGTAATATATTCTCTGAAATTTTCGTATTCCGAGAACGTTGGAACGACTACTTGGCCTGTCTGGATCTCCATGCGGATCCCGACCTCATTCGAAGTAATCCTCTGTAGATATCTATCAGTTTCTAAAACTGTCAACATTTCCTCTATAGGTCCAATCACAATAATCACATAAGGAGGTGCCAAGCGCCGGGAATAGAATAAAATAGTCGGGCCTATACAATAAATCTGAGGTACAGCAGTAATTCTAGTTCCGTTAAAAGATAGAGCCCTTGCCCCAGCTCCATTTAGTAAATTAATTATATAAGTAATTGTGCCGTCATGTATTAAGGCATCCGACTTATCTACCAGCGGGTCATATCCTTCCTTGTCATTCATTGTAATAGTCAAACCTGTTCCGGTTACAGTTTCCAGACCAGCAAGGAGTCTTGCTGCTCTTAATTCCTGTATTAGCTCCGGGCGCTTAGTCGTAATCTCCAGCGAATCCAGTAAATCACGTCGCCTGTTCTCCAAAGTTTTCTGCTGTTTCAATAAGGACTCATTGTTAAGAACCAGAGTATTAAACTCATGCTGAATTGTCTCGTATTGACTAAATATTTCTTCCATTTCATTTCTAGTCCCAAAATTTTTAATAATGACTGAGATTGAAAACCCGAACACGATCAGCAAAACAAATAGCAGTAGTTTCATCTCCGGTGCCAATGTCCCGCTATTTCGAGAATCAATAATTTTGCCGGAGTACGATTTTCTTCGAGGTCTAATTCTCTCTTTCACCGCGCATATACTCCATAACAAAATCAAATTCCGGCGGTAGCTTTGACGATAGACTTATTGTCTCTCCGGATACAGGATGTATAAATTTCAGACTTTTTGCATGCAATAACTGGCCATCTCCATAAATAATAGGTTTGTTTTTGCCGTAAACCATATCACCTACCACAGGATGACCAATATATGATAAATGTACTCTGATTTGATGTGTTCTGCCCGTTGTCAATTGACAACTAAGATGCGCTCCGCGGCAAGCTTGTTCAATCAGATCTATTTTAGTAACAGCAGGTTTCCCGTCTGCTACTACAGCCATTCGTTGACGATTTCCAGGATCTCGGCCAACAGGTGCATCTATTAATACTGTTTTTGCCTCCATTTGGCCCCAGACAATAGTCTGGTAAATACGCACCAGCGATCTTTTTGCCAGCTGATTAGCAATATGACGATGGGCTTGATTGTTCTTGGCAATAATTATCAAGCCGGAAGTATCTTTATCAAGCCGGTGAACAATGCCCGGACGGTCATATCCCTGAACATCAGAGAGATTGGCCGAGCCATACGCCAATAAAGCATTGACAAGAGTCCCTTTGTGATTTCCGGCAGCAGGATGAACTACCATTCCCCTGGCTTTATTGACTACTATCAGCACCTCATCCTCATAAACTATCTCCAAAGGCAATTCCTCGGGAACTATATCCGATGTTTTCTGCTCTTCATTGACCAAAAATGTTTGACCTCTCAATACCGCCTGAGATGGCTTGACCGCCTTAGCATTCAACGATACTTTGCCTGCCAAAATCAATTGCTTTATCGCTGACCTCGAAACTCCACATTGTCGTGCCAGCCAGCTATCAAGCCTAGGTGCGTCTTCCATAGCAACTATAGTCCGCATTGTCACTCAGCATCACCTATTTCAGGAGCGATATTCCCGGTAATTTGCTCCATAAAACTATGGTCCAGGAGCAAAAAAAGTATCGCCAAAATAACTCCTATCGTGACGAATGCGTCTGCCAGATTAAAAACCGGAAACTTGTAGGAACCGAAATTAAATGATAGGAAATCTGTCACCCGCCCAAAGCGAATGCGATCAATTAAATTGCCAATACCGCCCGCTGCTATGAGCACCAGAATCATTTTGGCCTTGAATCCTTGAGCTCTGCCCAAATAGAATAAAACCACTATGCTTACAATCAAAGAGCTGATAGATAGGAGAGTAATTCCCCAGCTTTTTGCAGCAAGAAAATTCCAAGCTGCTCCGGAATTCCAAGTTAGTTCCAGCTCAAAAAAGCCTGGGATAATCCTAATGGTCCCCCCGGCGAGATAATATTCCGCCAAAGACTTGCTATACTGGTCTAGGACAACCAGGATCAATATAGTTACTACGGCCATATGGTTAACTCCTCCAATCCAAAATAAGGATTATCAACATTCAGGCCTATGTTGCCTTCAATTCTTTCACCATAGCAGATAATATTACATGGCACAGCAACTCCTATCATATTGTATTGCTGTAATAGTTCTATCAATGCCATTATACCTGCCAATCTGGCACTGGAATTATTCTCATAGCCATCTGTACTTCCGGAAAGCTCCGACGATCTCCCCGTCAATCTATGCGAATAGAGTTCTTTAAGTACAAGTAGAGATTCATTGTCTGTCACCCCTGCTCCTCCCGCTGCTTTAAAAAATAGATACGGCTCATACAGATCAGCCGCAGAGAGCATCAATTTTAAAGCTGCTGTCTCGGGAACCTGCGCAGGATCAAGTAATTTCGGGGTCGGCTCGGGCGTAATACTGGGCAAATATATGATATTGGGATCCGGCGTTGGCGTTGGCGGCAAGGTTTCCGTTGGCGTTGGAGTCAAAGAGGGGTCGGGCGTACTCTCCGGGATCAGGCTCTCTCCCGCTCGCACAACTGGTACTTGCTGCAATCTCAATTCTCTTCTGATTTCCTCGCCGACAATATCCGCCACATCAAGCTGAGGCCAAGTCATTAATAATGGTTGAACGGGATCGTCATGCAGCCACACAAAATCAGCCTCAGCGAATAACTCCTCTAACTTTTGTTTTATCTCCTGAGTGGAGGGCAAAAAAGGGTGACTGCCCCTCTCCGGAATTGGAGAATACAGCCAGGATCCTGCTGGTCTATCCACCGTCAAAGCTGAGCGCAAAAAAGCCTTGGTAAGAGACTGCAAATATTGTCCGTTGTTAAGAGGGGGAACCCCTACATCTAGTTGCAAATAAACGAAATGCCCAGTCGGAAGCTTCCGAGTCCTGAGATCCTTAAGCCCGCCAAATCGAGGCCAAGATGCGGCAGATAAGAGGAGCAGATCAATGTCCTTGCTCATGAAAGCATTTATCGCCTGTTGATGCGAATCGTAAGCTAAGACTCTAATTACCAGCTCATTATCATTTCTAGTTTGCTTGAATTTGGCTTCGCCGGTAATTAGTTGTTCTACGCAATACCAATTCCCTATTCCTGGCGGAAATGCCGAAAGCAAACCTCGAGAATAAATAGCAGGTATAATCGGTATAGCTAAAAAATCAAGTAGATTATCGCATCTCTCAAACAAATGTATTTCTATAAAAGAATCTGCGGCCACCACCTGTTTAATCGCAGCCATCGCCTGTTCACGGTTAAGATAGATGAGTTCTTCAATATCCGGAGTATCCGTATGAGCCCAGATATCCTCAACTGTCTCAGAAGCTTCAACGCTCATACTATCGCTGCTTTTCGCAGTATCAGCATTATAATCTTCTGTATCTGTATTCTCGGCAAGTTCCGCAGTCGCTTGTAGTGTTTCAACGGAATTCCCCGTAGTTTCAACGATTGCGGGATAAACACTCTCCGACATATGAGAATTTTGCCCGATAGTCCCATATATTATGTCATCTTGTCCTGACGACACATCATCAATGTCAGGAGCATTATTGACAACCCACCCCTTGTTTGCTACCCAACTTTCTATTGAAGCTTTAACATCTTCCGTATTCAAGACTGTGCCATCGGAAAATTCTAGGCCTGGTTCAATATCTATTTTAATTTTTAGGCGGTCACCTGACCATCTGTAATCAGTCGCTATCACGGGACAGATATAACCCATGTCATCAGTAGCAAACAGGGTCTGGTATAGCAGACTATAGATACCTTTCTGCTCTGCCGTTGCTGGATGTAGTGGATTGTAATCCCGTGGCTTTTGCCACCAGAGCCTCAGCTCACCTGTACCGGGCTTAATAGTTGTTGCAGGCGATGGCAAGATAATTTGACTTGATGTAGAAATTGCTCCTGGTGTTTCATTACTCTGAGCTTCTTCCAACACGCAAGCTGTCGTAAAGTTGAGCATAAATATCAGAATCAAAACCAGAGCTGTCAGTCTATATGCAGTTCTATATAAATATTGCCACCGAAATAAAGTTTTGGGACTGAAATTTTTCATGATCTAATGTCTTCTAATTTGATATCAAGTCTTTTTATTGATCGCGCTTGACCGCAGCAATGATCTACTTTAATTACTGCTCCCTGAATATGAACATTACCAGAGTGTAACTTATAAGGTGTTGGCAGATAAGTGCAAAATCGACGTAAAGAATGCTCTCTGTCCATACCAATCACTCCATCAAGACTCCCGGTCATCCCAAGATCCGATATATAGGCGGTACCGGAACCAATTATCCTCTCATCTGCTGTCTGCACATGGGTATGAGTTCCGCATACTGCGGCTACTTTGTCCGCAAGATACCAGGCCATGGCACATTTTTCTGCAGTTGCTTCGGCATGGAAGTCGACAACTGTAATTTGTGGCCTGACTCTGTCTAGCAGATCTTGAAAGTAGCGTTCCATAAAATAGAACGGATTGTCTGCGCCTTGCATAAAAATCTGACCCAATAAATTTATGACTAAGACCTTACCATGATTTCCTTTATGCACATAATATCCTTGCCCGGGCCATGATGGTGCACCATTCCAAGGCCGAATCACTTCCGGAAATCTATCTGCATCATCCAGCCAGGACCTCTGTTCCCACGCATGATTGCCAAGGGTGATTACATCCACTCCGGCATCCTGTAACTCTCTGACAATATTGTCTGTAATGCCTTTACCTCCGGCGGAATTTTCGGCATTGGCTATACATAGATCAATCATGTATGTCTTCTTATAGGTCGGCAACCAAAATGTCAGAGCATCTCTGCCTTCACGGCCAACAATATCGCCAATCATCAGAATATTCATGCTGTCCTCCGCTAGCTAATTGTATCACAGAATAGTTATGCTTCCGGGCGGATATTGGGGCAATCAAGCAGTTACCAAACTAAATAAACCAGTAGTTTATGCTTGCTCCTTATGGTTGAAATAGCTTTACTGTAATATAAAATAATAAACCGGACAGGATTTGGTACCTCCTGTCCGGCATCTTACATCTCTTGAACTAATTGCTCGTGCAATTCTTTTGCCTTTCCTATTATGATTCGATCAATACTACTTGGCGTAATCTGCTACCCTGCTTTCACGTATCATATTAATTTTGATCTGACCCGGGAAATTAAGCTCCGCTTCGATCTGTTTGGCGATACGATGGGCAATCAAAGGCATCTCATCATCTTTAACCTGATCCGGCAGGACAATAACTCGTATTTCACGCCCGGCCTGGACAGCATAAGACTTTTCGACACCGGTCATTGAATTAGCAATTTCTTCTAATTTCTCAATGCGCTTGATATAAGTTTCTACATTCTCTCTACGTGCACCCGGTCTGGCAGCCGATATGGCATCCGCCGCCGCAACCAAAGAAGCAATCATTGTCGTAGGTTCTTCATCTCCATGATGAGATGCGATAGCATTTGTTGTCACTTCATCCAATTTAAGCCTTTTCGCAATATCAACTCCCAATTGGATATGTGAACCCTCCATTTCAAAGTCAACGGCTTTACCTATGTCATGCAGCAAACCTGCCCTCTTGGCAGACATTACATCAAGACCCAGTTCTGAAGCCATAATTCCGGCAATTCCGCTTACTTCTACAGAATGCTGCAGGACGTTCTGACCATAACTGGTGCGATACTTTAAGCGACCAAGTATTTTAACAGCTTCAGGATGGATACCGACGACACCGGATTTAAAGACAGCCTCCTCACCAGCCTCCTTAATAGATTGGTCGATTTCCTTCTTAGCTTTCTCAACCGTTTCTTCAATCCTGGCAGGATGGATACGTCCATCCTGAACCAGCTTTTCTATGGCAATTCTGGCTATCTCACGTCGTATCGGATCAAAGCTGGATAAAATCACTGCTTCCGGAGTATCGTCAATAATCAAATCAACTCCGGTCATCGTTTCGATAGTTCTGATATTTCGACCTTCTCTGCCGATGATCCTGCCTTTCATTTCTTCATTGGGCAAGGCAACAACCGACACCGTTGCATCTGAGACAAAATCTGAAGCATATCTTTGGATGGCATTTACTACAATCTCTTTAGCCATCACATTGGCGTTTTCCCTGGTTTCTTCCTCAATTTGACGAAACAGGATTGCCATATCATGTTCATACTCCACTCTGGCTTCATCAAGAACCTGTTTCTGAGCTTCTTGTACAGATAATCCGGATATGCGTTCCAGTTCTTCGACTTTACGTTGTTCAGTCTCCTGTAGCCGCTTTTCCGCTTCCAGCAAATCACATTGCCTTTGCTCAATATCCTGCTCTTTTTGTTCAAGAGCGGAAATCTTACGATCCAGAGCTTCTTCTTTCTGATCAATCCGGTTTCTCTCTCGCGACAACTCGCTTCTTTTGTCGCGAGCATCTCTCTCCAATTCCGCTTTTGCTTTGTGTACTTCTTCTTTGGCTTCCAGTAGAAACTCACGTTTCTTGTTCTCGCCTTCTTTGCGTGCCTCTAAGATCAATGCTTTTATGTCCTCAGCAGTTTTTAATTTCTGCTCTTGTAACGCAATACTCTGTTTACTCAGACCACGTCTGTACCAGGTAATTGTAACAATTGCTATCAGTACAGAGCCTGTAATCAAGCCAATAACTAAATATAGCCACTCTATGTCTAATCACCTCCATAATTAATTTTTCAAGTTGCGAGTTAAAACATAAGCAACGCCTCGCTGAGGCGCTGTGAATACTATTCAATATTTTATAGATAAAAGTGCATATCTGTCAATTTATTCAATAAGTATGTCCTAAACTTTAGTCGTCAAATTATTTTGTAGGCTTTTATATATAATGTATTATGTTTAATAGCACTCTGCCGGAAATCAATAAGACTTATAATCAGTATTGTTGCAACTCCCCGTCAAAGTGGCGCTACAATTCTGTTGATAAATGATAAAGAGTATGCATATTTTAAAACTAAAAGAGTAATATTGGACAATCTGGCTTAGGATAAATAAACAGAAGTAGAATAAAATGATTTTCACTTGGAAGTGCAAGGATGTAGATGATCAGAAAACCGTCCGTCAAATTTTAACTCAGGCCGGCTTCTCTAACAGATTGCTGAAAAAAATCCGACGATTGGGCAGTATCACCAGCAACGGCCGTTCCCTGCGCCTGATTGACCGCATAAGCTCAGGAGAAATTCTGTTGATTATCTTGCCCGAACCCCAGGATCAAACTGCCTTACGACAAGACCCTGAATTAGATATTATCTATCTTGACGACTGGTATGTCGCCATCAATAAAAAACCTGGTCAGGTCATTCATCCGACGGCAACTCATAATACAGGAACCATTACTGATCGCCTTTCAGCTACTCCCTTACATCCAATCCTCAGACTTGACCGTGAAACAAGCGGTGTGATTCTGATCGCCAGAATGGCCTTTGCACATCATTTTACATCAACCAGAAGAATGAAAAAAATTTATCTTGGCCTGGTGCATGGTCGTTTTTCCCCTTCTCACGGCACTCTCACCGGATCTGTCAAACGCAGTGAAGATAGCTTTATGCGACGAGTAATCAGTCCTGACGGTAAGGAAGCCGTCACTCTTTATCGAGAGATTGCCTACTCATCTGATGCCAATGTTTCATTGGTGTACTTTGAACTGTTAACCGGGCGTACTCATCAGATCAGACTGCATTGCTTATGGCATGCTCATCCTCTGGTTGGTGACACTATGTACGGCCTACAGCAATTAAAACAAATTACTGCTGAGCAGGACTATGTAAGACCGGATCTTCTGCCGGAAGCATTGGTTCTGTGCCGGCCGGAGCAGATGATCCCGGATAATATGGTAAATCGCCATGCTCTGCATGCTTCTCATCTGGAGTTCGAGCATGTCGCTTCCCGCCAAACTATCACCATCAATGCGGATCTAACACCTGATCTAAATAATTTGTTCAAACAACTAAATATTGCCACTGCCATCAACTGCAACTAAGCCCCGAACGGTGTGTAAAGCAATTCCCTGATTTGTTGTTTAAGCCCGGGGTCTTGACGATATCTGATCTGGAATTCTGATCCCGCTGCACACTTAGTTTCGTTATGTTCTCCCGATATTGGAACCACAGAATCTATCAGATTGATCGGCGCGTGGAGAGCGGCCGGACGGTTAGAAGACAGAACATGAATCGTGTCAGCTAAAGCTATAGCTTCTTCAACATCATGAGTTATTAATAAAATAGTCAGCTTCAGTTCATTATGGATATTTTTAAGCCATTTCTGCATATTCTCTCTAGTAATCGCATCAATACCGGCGAAAGGTTCATCAAGCAGCATTATTGTGCCAGCGTGCAGATAGGTTCGCAATAACGCAGCCCGTTGTCTTTCTCCGCCAGACAGTTGAGCCGGCCAGCTTCTTTCCAGCCCCTTCAGCCCAAAAGCGGGCAGATGAAGCAAAACTCTCTGCTCAGCCTCCCGACGTGCAATACCACGGATAATTAGCGGCAGCGAAATATTGTCAATAATGCGTTTCCAGGGCAAAAGCAAATCTTTCTGCATCATATACCCTATAGTTTCATTCACTTCAACTAAACCAAGATCCGGTTGATCAAGGCCCGCCAGTATATTAAACAAAGTTGTCTTGCCACTTCCGGACAAGCCCAGTACAGCGGCAAATTCGCCTCGCTTCAGTTCCAGGTTTATATCCCGCAAAACCCACGAATCATGCTTAAAGGCTCGTCCCAGTCCCGTGGCTCTCAATACAATATTTTGTTCTCGATTGTGATTACGGTAAATAGTCATTTGTAAATGCCTGCGCCGGGTCTAAATCACTTTCCAGCACTCCATGTTCCAGCATCCAGTCTTTGAATTCAGACCATTTCTCAAATTTCATTGTGCCCCAGATAGATGCACCATCAACATACTTCGTACTTAGCCACTTTTGGCTCGCTGATACTAGTTCTCTGTCAAGTTCGGGCGCCATCTCCAGAACAGCTTCCACCGCTTTATCAGGATTCTCAATTGCAAGGGAATAGCCCTTGGCCGTCGCCCGCAGGAAGCGTCTGATCAGCTCCGGATTATTTTTAATTACAGTTTCATTGGTAATTATTGTCGGCGAATAAAAGTCCAGCCGAGAATCAATATCCTGCAGAAGAATAAAATTGATGGGGTAGTCCTGTAATTCACAATTAATACCATCCCAACCCCAATAAATCCAGGCAAAGTCAGCTTCAGACTCCATCGCGGCGATATAATTGTTTGCCGACTGATTGATAATATTTATTTTGGCAAAATCGGCCTTATCTTTTGCCATCAAAGTCTTAATAAAAGCCAGCTCTAATTCTGTGCCCCAGCCGCTGTAGGTTTTATTCTCAAAATCATGAGGAGTTTTAATCCCTCTTCCCACCGGAGAAGCAAACCCGGAAGTATTACTCTGCAGAATAGCTGCCACTGATACAATCGGGATTTTTGCCTCTGAAGATCTGGCCTGTAAAACCTGCTCCTGACTGGCAATGCCAAAAGAGGCGCTTCCCGTAGCAACCATCTCAATAAAATTCATATCAGATTCTTGGAAATCCACATCCAGGCCCTTTTCAGCATAGAAACCCTGCTGTTGTGCAAGAAATAGCCCCGAGTGATTAGTGTTGGGAGTCCAATCCAAGGCAAAAGTAATTCTATCCAGTTGCGTACTTGCAAACCCCGTTTCCGTATCATTTCCCAGTACAGCAGACTCATACTCCGGTTCTCGCTTACTAACGGATTCCGTCTGCAAATAGTCGCTGACACCCTCTAGGTCATGGCTCAATCGAGTATCGAACAGCTGCTGATTATTTTGTCCCTGACAGGAAACAGCAGATACTATCAATACAAAAGCAATCAATATAGTCCAAATGACTCTTGTGATTTTCATTCGTCTCTCCTTGAATTAAAGGTTGTTACTTTTCGCCAGGGCATTGCCAGGCGCTCAACAACAATTACAAAATAGTAAAATAAAAGACTCATTATTATTATCAAAATGATTGAGGCGAACATGCGATCAAAGTTGTATGATCTCTTTGTCCTCAGCATATATATGCCCAGGCCGGACATACCGCCGGACCACTCAGCCAGAACCGCTGCCATCACACAATAAGTGGCAGAAATTCGTATGCCGGAAAACAGATGAACCAGGCTTGACGGAAACTTTACATGGCGAAGAATTTCCCACTTATTGGCACCAAGAGAACGCATTAAATTAATAAGATCCCTGTCAACAGTTGAAAGGCCCTGTAGCAGATTGATAGCAACCGGGAAGAAACAGACCAGCAAAACCACAATCAGTCTCGGTACCGCCCCATATCCAAACATCAGGACAATAACAGGGGTAATTATCATAGTGGGAATAGTCTGTGTGACAACCAACAAGGGATATAGGGCACGATAAACTAGAGAAAAAGCATCCATTATCAAAGCAATTGCTATTCCCAGAATGATGCTTAACATAAAACCCAAGGCCGCAATTGTCAGAGTTTCCCGACAATGATGCCAGAGAATTTCTCTGTATATAATAAGTGCTGAAAATACGGACGCTGGTGCTGGCAATACGAAAGAGCGAATAATTTTTGCCATAGAAAGAACTTGCAACAAGCCGAGCAATATCGTCACCATAATCAATGTGGGAATAGTTTTTCGGAACCTGGACCACATTCAACTATGCCATCCTTGATTTAAACAAGATATCAATCTCAATCCACTGCTCACATATCGGCATCCAAGCCAACAGCACGCGCAGGCTGACTGATAGCAATATCTGAGAAATTATGAACATGAAAAAACCTCCTACATGGCGGAGGTCAAGCAAAGATCTTAACTATCTGTTCTCCCTCCGCCGGCATTATCCGGTTCAGGTTCTAGGGTCGACTACAGTCCTCTCAGCTATTAAAGCTCCCCTGAACAATAATTATTATACTGGAACAGTCCTATTCATTGCAAGCACGCGGGACAGCATATATCTATTATGCTTTTTTCGAAGGCACTTTGGGTCGTCCCGGATCAACTTGGCCATCCTAAGCAACGAAATTGACTTTGAACGGATAAGCATTCACATCTAGTTTATGTCGTAAATCCTGTTATTGCTCCATATCCAAGAGTCGTGATTCAATAACCCGATCCGTACTGAAGTTTTCCAATTGCAAATAGTAACTAGCAACATCAATAAGAGCTTCCAAAGGGGATAGACCTACTATTTCACTACCCACCACAGCAACACCATAGCGTCTCGCTTCAGAGCGGATCAGCTCCATAACCTGATACAAGCTACTTTTAGTATAATCAGTCAAATTCATCGAAACCTGGACAATATTTCTTTGCTTGAGAGCAACTCCCATAGCTTTGACAAAACGAAGTCCTCCGCCTATATATCGCACTTTTCGAGCAATTTCATCAGCAATCTTCAATTCTGAAGTACCTAAATTAATATTGTAGGCAATTAAGGGCTCCCTGGCACCTATAGCAGTTACACCTGCTGTTTCATGCGGCCGGGCAGGTCCAAAATCAGGTTTCCAGACATCGGCTAACATTTTTTCTTTCATACCCTCAAATTCACCTTTGCGAATTTTGGCCAAATTTTCTCTCTCCGGACTGGTTGCCGATTTCCCATAGAGGAAAACCGGTATCTTGTAATCTGCAGCGACAATTTCTGCAACCTCACGTGCAAGCTTAATACAAATTCCCATATCTGAGTTTCTGATCGGCACAAAAGGACAGACATCAGTGGCTCCCATTCTGGGATGAGCACCACGATGAACTCTAAGATCTATTTCCTGCTGAGCAAGGCCAATCACGCAAGGAACAGCGCGTTTAAGTCCCTCATAGCTTCCGATAACAGTAACAACAGCCCGATTGTGATCAGCGTCAAGATGGCAGTCTAAGACTCTAATATGTTCATCCTGATAGAAAGGAGCAATTATTCTCTGCAATTTTACAGAGTCCTTCCCCTCACTAAAGTTGGGAATACACTCAATCACCTGCGAAAACATATTGTCCCTCCATCATTAGCTTCAATCTGCTGCTTTCGTTATCTGTCGCATTTCCTAACAAAAACCGGAGTCTGAAATCATTCATTCGAGCTTATTAATTATTATTAATAGCTAGATAATTTTAATTAACGGCTCAAACCAGGGAAAGAGCTATCTGCATCATTTTCGCAAAACCCACTTCTCTCTCTTTGGCAGTAGTCTGTTCTCCCGTAGCTATATTGTCAGAAACTGTAAGTATTGCCAGCGCCTCAGCATCCGCAAAGGCTGCATTACAATATAAAGCATATGCTTCCATTTCAACCGCTATCACCTGCATCGCCGCCCAACGTTGCCAGTCGGAACTATCCCGATTGTAAAAAATATCGGAACTAAGAACATTCCCCACCATAACATCGATCCCCTGCTGTTGACAGAAAGAGTATGCCTTAAAGAGCAAATCCCAGTTGGCCAGTGCCGAAAATGTACCCGGCAAATTAAAATTTTTGGCAAAATTGGAGTCAGTACAAGCTCCCTGCACTAAAACAATATCATAGAGTTTTAGATCAGAAATATATGCGCCACAGGAGCCAACCCTGATCAGCCTCTTTACTCCATAGTTGTGAATCAGCTCATGCGTATAAATGGCATGCGAGGGAATCCCCATCCCGGTTCCCATTACAGAAACTCTTTTGCCCCCATACTCACCGGTATATCCCAACATATTGCGAACTCGATTAAAGCATCTTGGCTTTTCGAAAAAATTATCCGCAATAAATTGAGCACGTAAAGGATCGCCCGGCAACAGTATTGTATCTGCAATATCACCTTTTCTAGCCTCAATATGTGGCGTACTCATTTCAAATCCTCCTCAGTTTTTCAATGCCTGCTCAACAGTTGTCCCGCCAATTTACGGCTAACAGGATCACTAGGCTGGCCGGATAGAAGGCGCGATATCTCAGCAATTCTTTGCTCCGCCTCTAATATTTGCAATTTGGTGCTCGTCCTACCGGAATGCACATTCTTGCTAATCAGATAATGTGTATCAGCTCTGGCGGCTATCTGCGCACTATGGGTTACGCACAAAACCTGACATGATTCGGCGATTGTTTTAAGTTTCTGGGCAATACTATCAGTTGTTTTCCCCGATATGCCGGAATCAATCTCATCAAAAATCAGTACAGGTATCTTATCTACAGACGCTAACACTGTTTTAATTGCCAGCAGGACGCGCGAAGCTTCGCCGCCGGAAGCAATCTGCGCCAACGGCTTAAGCGGTTCGCCCAGATTGGGTGAGATCATAAATGAAACATTGTCAGTACCCTTGTCAGGCCACCTGCTTGCCAAATTATTGTCTCGGTCTGTTAACTCAACTTTGGTAACAAATTGAACATGGGGCATATCCAAATCAAGCAGCTCATTTTTAATTGCCGCATCAAGTTTTTTTGCCTGCATTGATCTCACATTATGCAGTTGCTCCGCAATCTCTTTTAACTCTATATCCAACTGCAGCTGTTTCTCTTTAAGTTTTCTGAAATCTTCTGCACTGGCTTCAAGCCTCTTAATCTCATCTTCCACTCTGGAGGCAAAAGCAAGTATCTCCATTTCATCGGAACCATACTTCCGCTTCAGTTCATTGATCAGATCAATTCTGTCTTGGATCAGTAATAATTCCCTGGAATCCACATCAAGTCGTCTAGCGTAATCCAGAAGCTCAGCTTTGATTTCAGCCATCTCTGATGTCAAATTAAGCAAACGTTCTCGGGAAGCTTTCAGCTTTTGGCTATAATAGGCAGAATAGTCCAAAGTTTCCAATGCTCTTTGCAGCAAAGAGCCAACAGCCTGTTCATCATCCTGTCCGAGAATATGATGAACTGTTTCCAAGTCATGCAGGATGCGTTCTTTTGCCCCCAATACTCTGGCACGTTGTTTAAGGATATCTTCCTCGCCTGCTTTGACATCGGCAGTACGAATTTCATTGCTTTGATAATGCAATATTTCCAGTTGCCTGGCGCGCTCTTGGGGATTATTGCCGAGAGTATCTATAGCTTCAACCGTCATTAGCCATTGCTTGCGCAGTGACTCATAGGTCGCCAATAATGGCTCAATATCAGCTTTGCCATAAGCATCCAGCAACTCCAGATGTTCTTTTTCACGAAAAATAATCTGGTTATCATATTGGCCATGTATAGAAATTAGTCGCTCCCCTATTTGTTTAAGATCGGAAAGCTTAACAATATGGCCATTCAGCCTGCACTCGGAACCACCCTGGGCAAAAATTATCCGCGACAGAAGCACTTGGTCACAATCAGATATGATATCTTCGTCACCTGTTGCGCCGTGTTTTATCATTATCGCTTCAATTTTAGCTTGTTCAGATCCGGTCCTCACAAATTCCCGGCTTGCCCTTTGGCCTGTTAAAGCCCCAATTGCATCGATGAGAATAGATTTTCCCGCACCGGTCTCACCGCTGATAACAGTTAGCCCGGGACCAGGAGATAAGATTACATGTTCTATCAGGGCAAAGTTCGTAATCTCTACCCGGGACAGCACGCTCAATTCTCCTCGAAAAAGATTTGACCCATTTGGGGATCAGATTGCGACAGAGCAATCAACTTGGAACGAAGTTCCTGTGCTTTAGCATCTGAAGCAGTAGCAAGAAAAACTGTATCATCGCCGGCCAATGAGCCTAACAGATCACTGAGATGCATCGAATCCAAAGCAGAAGCGGCAGCTTGAGCCATGCCTGGCAAAGTTTTGATGATAACAAAGTTTACAGCTACTTCGATTATAATCACAGCTTCGGAAAAAACTTTCATCAGGCGTCCTGAAGCCACTTCTCCGCTCCGATCCATAGGTACGTATTTCTGTTTCCCTTCCCCTGTTGAAACTTTAACGATACCCAATTCTTTAATATCTCGTGATATTGTTGCTTGCGTAACTTCCATGCCGGTTTTACGCAGCACTTCGACCAGTTCTTCTTGAGTCTCAATGGATCGTTCACGAATAATCTGTAGAATTCGTGATTGTCTCTGACTCTTTGAAGGTTTCATTGACTAATCCCCCTTTTCTGAATCTTAATTGGCAATGTTTCATAAAAATTATCTTCGCCAAAAATAATATAGGGTAGAAATTTGTCTGAGAGATATATATCAACATATCCACCCCATTGCAACGGGACAATGACTCTGCCATCAACAGATACTGTCGCTGTTCTTGAATGCTCAACTAATTGTAAGCGTACCGTACTATTTCTATCAGTGATATATGATCGGTTGTGCAGTGTATGCGGACAGATTGGCGTGATAAGCATAATATCAAGGCCGGGATGCACAATCGGGCCGCCGCAGGACAAAGAATAAGCCGTAGACCCCGTTGCCGTAGCTACGATCACACCATCACCGGGTATCATCTCTACTTTGCTATCATTAATATAAAGATCAACTTTAATAATATTTGACGATACGCCTCGATTCAGAATAACATCGTTTAGTGCTTGCGCCCGCGCATGAACCTTACCTGCAAGATCATAGCACTCAGCACAAAACATTGCTCTTTGAATAATTTGAAAATTACCGGAAAAGAGATCGCTGACCTTAGTCTCGATCTCTTCAGGCAATATTTCCTGCAGAAATCCTACTGAACCAAGATTCACACCAATTCTGGGAACTTGCTCCAGACCGGGAACCCCCATTGAGCTTAAAAAAGTACCATCACCTCCCAAGCTGACAACAAAGTCAGTTTTATCAGGTATCCCCCACTGTAAATTCCCATATTGGAACTGCTCCAAACCATGAGTTGAGATCCAGGCAGTTCCGCCATTGCTCTCTATAGCATCAATCAGACGCAGGGTATATTTCAAATCAGGATCACGACTTACATTCGGATAGAGAGCAAAATGCATTGCATATCACCTATTTATGAATAATTAACGATTCAACTGCCTTTATTATGCCTTGCATGTCCAGACCTGAGGCAGAAAGTAAACTGGATCGTTTGGCTTGGCCTGCCAGCGGATGTATGATCCCCAGATGCTCTGAAATCAATCCATCTACGGAAGAACAAAGTTGTGAGATAATGCTTTCTCCCCAACCGGACTTCTTGATGCCATCTTCAATAACTAGCAGTCGCTTCGTATCCTTAATTATACTAATAATATCATGAATATTACATGAATTGACACAGATAGATGAATAAACACTAATACTTATGCCTTTTCCCCGTAAACAGTCGGCGGCTGCCAATGCAGGGAAAACCATAGGCCCAAGTGCCAAGACAACCATATCTTTTCCAGCTCTAACCTGTCTGATGCAATATGGATCAAATTTATCTGCGGCACGAGACTGTCGATCTATCTCAGCAAGATCAAAGGCCAGGTCTTTAGGATATCTGATCAGCACTGGATTATTTCTATCCAGAGCTATTCTTAATAATGAACGCAAATCATTCGCAGTTGCAGGGGCAAAAATCTCCAAGTTGGGGAAAGGCATCGTCAGTGACAAATCATAGATTCCTTGGTGAGTTTCGCCGTCACCGCCAACAGCCCCTGCTCTATCTACCACTATCGTAACCGGCAGATTTTGCAGACAGATATCATGCAATAGTTGATCCAGTCCTCTTTGTAAAAAAGTGCTGTAAAGGGCTACAAATGGTCTCATACCACCTTTAGCCAGTCCTGCTGCTAATGTAAGGGCATGTTGTTCAGCTATTCCAACATCAAAAAATCTATCCGGAAACTGTGCCTCAAATTCCAGTAGCCCAGTTCCTGAAGTCATAGCTGCTGATATGGCACAGACATCAGGATTGCTTTTACCTAGCTTTGTTATCGTCTGACCGAAGACCTCTGACCAACTAACTTGAGACTCAGTCTCAGGATAACCATTAAGTCCCACCTCAATTTCAAAAGGAACAACACCATGATACTCTGATGGCTTTTGCTCAGCATAAGAATAGCCCCTGCCTTTTTGAGTTATTGTGTGAACCAGCACTGGGCCTTTTATAGCTCGTGCAGAGCGCAGATATCTTTCCAGTTGACAGATATCGTGCCCGTCTACCGGTCCATAATATCTAAACCCCAATTGCTCAAACATCGAGCTGGTTCCATGATAATTGTGAATAATACGCCTGCCTGCACGCTTCAATGACTCAGCGCCTTTAACCATTAAATTTCCAATCAATGGTACTCGCTGCAATCTGGTCTGCCATCGGCTTTTGAGCGACAGGTACCCGGGCGCCAAGCGCAAACGTTCGAGATGCTTGGCAAATCCACCCACTACATGGTCAATCGACATTTGATTGTCGTTCAAAATAACTACAATATCATCTCCGCATTGACAAATATCGTTCATAGCTTCATATGCCATGCCGCCGGACAATGCACCATCACCGATAATAACAACTACCTTCCCGCTCTCTTGACGCAGTTTACGCGCCCGTACCAGGCCGCATGCCGCTGACATTGATGTACTGCTATGACCCGTGTTAAAGCTATCGTATTCACTCTCTGCTGTTTTAGGAAAACCTGATAGGCCTCCTTCCTGCCTGAGTTTTTTGAATTCTTCAGACCGGCCAGTCAGAATCTTCCAACTATAACATTGATGCCCCACATCAAAAATCACAGAATCAGTAGGGAAATCATAGGTAGACAATAGAGCAATCGTCAGCTCTACCACTCCAAGATTTGAAGACAAATGTCCGCCGTTTTTAGCAGTGTATTTAATAACATAGTTACGAAGCCGTACAGCAAGCTGCTCCTTTTGCTCTATAGTCATTGCACTTATGTCCCGTGCTGTGGGCCAACTGTCCCTATCCACTATTGCCATCTTAGTTACCTCGTTCAGAAAGATAATCGTTAAAGGCAATAAAGAAACCGATATCCTGCTCTTTTGCCAGGATCTCCAGCAACTCCAAGGCTTTGCCCTGCTCGCTTCTAATCAATTCCTTTGTCTTGCTCAGACCATAGACCGTAACAAAAGTACTTTTCCGGTCACGTTCATCCTTGCCGGTTGATTTTCCAAGCACTGCAGCATCAGCAGTAAAATCAAGCACATCATCCATCATTTGAAATATAAGACCCCAGATCAAACCTAGCTGTTTCCATAGACCGGTCTCAAATTCAGTAGCTTTCCCCAGAACAGCTCCTGCCAGCAAGGAAGCCGACAGTAATGCGCCTGTTTTTTTATGCTGCAGGTCAGTCAAAATAATTTCCGTCGCCTTAACTTGCTCTAACTGCAAATCCAGACATTGCCCGGCGATCATGCCTCGACCACCGGCAGCTTCAGCAATAAGCAGCGCAGCCTGAATCTTTTCTCTTGCTAAAGCAGATGAGTTTGATATATTACGCAGCATAATCTCAAAAGCGGCTGTTAACAAAAGATCACCCGCCAAAACAGCTGTGGCTTCTCCATACTTCTTATGACATGAAGGTTGCCCTCGTCTTAGGTCATCATCATCCATTGCCGGCAAATCATCATGGATCAACGAATATGTGTGAATCATTTCAATTGCCGCCGCGAAGGAAAGATAATCTGATTTTTTTACACCATATAGTTTGGCTGCTTCTATCAGTAAAATTGGCCGGATACGTTTGCCACCGCCCAACAGGCTGTATCTGGACGCAATAGCCGCACTATTTCCCGAGATTTCAGTATAGGTCAATATATAATTCTCCAGGAAGCTTTCAATATCTATCCGGTGCTGAAGAAGCACGGCATTAAAATCTGATTTAAGCATCTGGAAATTCGACCTTAGTTTCGATTAGCTTTCCCTCGGGTCCTAACTGAATTTTGCTGATTTCCTCAGTCAGCGCCGACAATTTCTCTTCGCAGGCTTTCGCCAAAGTTACACCTTCTCTGAATAAATCAAGTGACTCTTCCAGTGGCGCATCACCTTTCTCAAGGAGATTGACAATCTCTTCCAGTCGTTCTACAGCTGACTCATAACTTAATTCAAATTTTGTCTCATTATTACTCATAGAAATTTTCCTTTCTCCTTCTCAATCAGGAAGGCTCTCCGCCTGTGAATTTTCTAATAATTCTAAAGTATAAAGCTCTTTGATGCCGGCATCAGCGATTCCATCCGCCAAATAAATGCGGATATCAGCACCTATAGTCAGCTGTTCCAGTGAGCTTATTGCTCTGCCGGTTTTGAGACAGCTCAATCTGGCATAGCCTCTTCTAACAACAGCATTGGGATCTAAAGCCAGGAGTTTAGCAGCAAGTTTGTCCAGCCGTAAACGTTCCCGGGATAGCTTTTGAGATATATTCGCTCTGAGCATATTCTGCCCTTTATCAAGCAGAACCGATCGGTTTTGCAGTATACTTAAATATGACTTTCCCATCCTGTCTTTCAATCTGGCAATTCGTATGGGTTGATTCGCAGATACAGCATTCAGGCTGTTTTGCAAACGCCAACCTAATAAATCCAATTTTTGTAGCCGTGAACTGATCAAATAATCACCTTGTGTCAAAACGGGACGCTCAGTCAAATGTTTTAATTTACTATCCGCCAGAGCAAGAGCATGTAAAAGCAGCATCTTCATTCGATTGCAATACATATCCATATTCGCCAATAAATCAGACTTGCGGGGCAAAACCAGTTCAGCAGCAGCCGAGGGAGTAGGCGCTCTCAGATCAGAAACGAAATCGCAAATTGTATAATCTGTTTCATGACCAACGGCAGAAATAACAGGGATTTCCGAAGCGGATACTGCCAGAGCAACCTCTTCACTATTAAATGGCATCAAATCTTCAAGCGATCCGCCACCGCGGCAGATAATCAGAACATCACAGTCAGTCTCGCTATTAGCCAATGCCAAAGCAGCAACAATTTCCTGGATCGAGGAAGATCCTTGAACCGACACCGGAAAAATTTTAATGACAAAGCCAGGGAATCTCCTGCGTAAAATATGAACAATATCTCGGATAACTGCTCCCTCTAAAGAAGTAACAACTCCAATTCGTTGAGGCAGATAAGGAATTTTTTTCTTCCTCTCATCAGCAAAGAGGCCCTTTTTCTGCAAACGGTCTCTAAGCTCAATAAATTTAGCATACAGCAGCCCCTCTCCTGCCCGCTCCATGGATCGGACAATTATCTGAAATCTACCACCTTGTTCATAAATAGTGGCATATCCGGTTATAATCACATGCTGCCCATCGACAGGCTTAAAACCAAGATTTGACATTGCCGATTTAAAACAAACACAACTAATCTGAGCCTTGCTATCCTTGAGTGTAAAATAATAATGACCAGATATATAAAGTTTGCCGCCGGAGATCTCACCCTCTACCCGGAGGGAACTTAGCAAAGAGTCCTGACTTAGAATCCTGGCAACATACTGATTTAATTCGCTGACACTAAGGATTGTCATCATTGTCATCCTCATCAGCATCAGTACTTTTGCGCCCTGCTAATGCGCTATCTCTTTCTATACTACCCAAAACAGCATTAATATACGATCTAGATTTTTCGTCACTATATTTGCGCGCCAGAATAACAGCTTCAGAAATAGATACTGACGTTGGTACATCCGCTAAATATTTCATTTCAAATAGCGCCAATCGCATAATGGTTAAGTCTATACGCGGCAGACGCGAAATAGCCCAACCGATAAGCCGCGGTTCTATTTCTTGATCAAATTCCGCTTTATGCTCAAGAACACCGGTTACTATCAAATCAAAAAAGTCAGTATCCGCTCTGGATAAGCGCCATTCATCTAAAAAAAGTCGTCTTTGCAAGATATAGTCATCAGGTTGAATTTCCAGGCTGTATAAAAACATGAATGCACGTTCGCGCGCTAGTTTACGACTCAATTCTAACCACCCCTCTGTATAGATCAGCGAAATCTGCCGGGTGGAAATAATCTGTCAAGTAAGGATCTGATCGCATCCGGTTGACTGAAATATTTCGCTCCCACATAATATCCCACAACACCGAGAATCAGAATAAATAACATTCTAAAAAAGCCAAATAAAACCCAGAGTAAACCGATTACAAGCCCCACTACCGCACCGGTAAAACCGGGACTGTTACGCGCAAAGCCATCACGAATAATTTGCAATAAATTCCTGGACGCCATTTCCGCTGTCCTCAGCGCTCAACGCGAGCTGCAATGGCTTCTACGCGATTTACTTTAACCTGAACATCAGAAACTTCAATGCCTGTATATTTCTCAATGTCTTTTTTCACTCTCTCCTGCAGGCGAGACATCATCAATGGCAGTTCAACGTCGGAATAAGCCATTACGTTCATAGTCACCGAGATCTTCCCGCCTTTATAAGGTGAAACCCAGGCCTTGGCTGATTTGACTCCTGACTGTGATGCTTTAGCCGCATTCAATGCTATATTCTCTATGGCATCAACACCGATATCAATAGCGCCTATTTCATTTAAACGTACCCTTTGCTTTCTCATCCTGCCGGTCAGGATCGTAACGACCATGACTGCCAGAGATACCAGCACCATAATGAGGCAAGCTATCATAGCAACTGTTTTATAAGGTTGCTTTTGCGCTATATCAATTATGGTTTCAATCATTCCCTTGAGAACGAATTCATTGGAAAGCATAAGCAAAATCAATAAAAAAAATACAGCCAATATAAAGGAAAAAGCTATAATAATAAATCGATTAACCCTATTCATCTTACAAATTGTTCCTCATCTAATTCTGTCCGGATACCAATATCGGAAACCCCCATTACATGGACATCTACGGCTTCAACATTAAGGCCTGTGTACAGCTCCACTTCCTCTTTGACATGTTCTTGAATAGACCAGGCAACATCCGGCATCACATAGCCAAATTGGATAATTGGATAAACAGTAATGGAAACAGCATCCGATCGGTCGCTGCGGAATGATACTCTGACTCCTTTACCTTCATGGCTAACGCCGATAGATTCTTTCAGGGAAACAATAAGTCCCCGATCAAGGCTGTCAACACCTTCCGTAGCCATTGTAGCTTCCGCCGCATACTGAGCCACGAAGCCTTGCGACATCGTACGCTCACCTTTAATTGAGTAGCGATTCGTTTCTTCAGACATAATATCAGGCACGTTCCATATATTCGCCGGATCTGGTATCTATGCGTATGATATCGCCGCGATTGATAAACAAAGGCACTTTCAAGACGGCACCGGTTTCAACCGTGGCGTTTTTATTGGCAGTTGTGGCGGTATCTCCCCGCACGGCAGGCTCACATTCAGTAACTTCAAGCTCAACAAAAGTCGGTGGTTCAACCTGGAGAATTTCTCCACTCCAAGATACTACACGACAAGTCATTCCCTCTTTGAGAAATGTTATACCCTCACCCAGAGTTTCTTTGGCAATTGGTATCTGATCATATGATTCAACATCCATGAAATATAAAAGATTGCCATCGGAGTATAAATATGACATATCGCGGCGACTAAGTTGAGCTTGCTCAAATTTTTCCGACGGATTAAAGCTTTTTTGTACAACACTGCCTGTCTTTAGATTTTTATAAGTTGTGCGTACAAAAGCTGAGCCTTTGCCCGGCTTTACATGCTGGAAATCAATAACTTGGTAAATCTGACCGTCCATCACGAAATTTACTCCATTGCGGAAATCACCTGCACTAATCATAAATACCTCCGTAAACGCCTGTTCGCGCATATATTCATCTTTCGCATATATTCTATGCTATATCCGATCAGTCCGCAAACCATTCTGACTGAACAGTATTTAATGAATTTAGCGCAGGATATCCTCAAGAGAATCATAATCCCTTTTGTCAATCAGCAGCGTTTCGAACCATCTTTTAAACTTAATCGAGATTATTTCCTTTTGAAAACGGGGTTTGACCAACAGAATAAAGACACCTGCTCTTTTACCCGCCAAAACATCTGTAAAAATTTGATCCCCAACCAAAACTGCTTGATCAGGAGAGATTTGATAGCTCTGCATAATTTTTAAGATTCCGGAAGTACCTGGCTTGCCGGCTCTACCTTCATATGCGATTCCTGTCGCTTCCGCAAATTGGTAACCTCGATTACCGTGCGCATTAGTCAGCAGTGCAGGAATTAATCCAGCTTCCTTTACTGCAGCAATAACATTATTTGCGTACTCGTCACCACTGCTGGATCCATGTTGAGCTAATGTATTATCCAGATCCAGCATAACGACTTTAATTCCACGCTCTATAAGCTTGTACCAATCAACTCGCCTAAGGTCTGTTACATACCAGTCAGGCATCATTTGCTTGCGAAAATTTTTCAGCCACATATTTATTTATTTTAGCATTCCCTAAGCCGTTGCTCCAATTATCCTGAGCTATAATTAAGGTCGGAGGCTGCTCAAGACTTTGTCTGCATCAAAGAAACGACCAAGTTTTTGCCTTTGAGGTCTTCTCAATTCATCACCACCGACATATACCTTGTCGGTATGGACATGACCTTTACCAGAAACCATATATGCTTTATCCCCATATCCTGAAAGAATGCGGAAACCGGCATCAGTCAAAAGTGATAATCTTGAGTGATCAGAAAGGACATGATCGCCATTTGGATAATGCAAAACTCTAACTTTACCAAGTAAAGGCTCAACCTCATCCTGCCATTTTTTTAAATCCTGCGCTATAACGCCAAGATTGCTGTTTGGAATATTAATGCCGCCCCAGGTATTACTGGCAAGAGTATATCCCTCTATACGCAACTCTTCAGCAATTTTCTTTATCTTAGCTTGATTGCTTATTAATTCTTCCTGACTTAACTCAATAGGGTCAAGCTGCAGTTGTTGTCTCTCATTATTCCAATTATTCAGCGAAGCCTGGGAATATACATGACCAAAAATACCGCGATTAGCAGTAATGGCTAACGTAGCTTTGGCACCATCATAAGAAAACTCCGGATGCTCTTGGCAGAAAGCATTGAGTATCCCTATTTCGGAATTGGCTTCAAGCACTGCTCGACTTCCTGTATTATGGTCTGTCAATACCCCGGCAATTTTATTCTGGTCTGTCAATTCCAGACACTCCGCTGTCCCACTCTCTGCTCTTAAAGGAGAATATGCAAAGCTTTCAAAAACCAGGATTAAAGGCTTCTTGCCTTCAGGAATAATGATTGGTGTGTACGTGCCCTTCTCAGAAATAAAGCTATCCCCGGATACTAAGATATAATCATTTGTTAGCAGTTGGTTTAAGATAGATTTGAATTCATCGGCAGTAATCATCAAGGAGTCAGCCTGCTTGGCATAAATATCATTGTCAAAAGCACGTGCAGGATCAACAATAATCGGCCTCATTGTTATATGTTCTATAGCTTGATTCCAACTAACTTGGACAGAGTCAGTGACCGAACTGATCTGACTATACCAGCTCAAAAACTCCGGGTCGTCCGGAAAGAAAACCATAACCTCTGTCAGTGCTTTTTTAGCTGTATAGTATCTGCCATTTTCGAGATATTGAGATATTATATGGTGATACTCATCATAGACTATTTGCGCGATCTCACCCTTTCTGCGCTCCACATATTTTCTAACTGTTAATGGCACTTCTTCCAATAATAAGTTATTCCAAAGTTTGTACGCCATAGGCCAATTTCTTTCACTTGCAAATTGTTCTGCCTTTTTAACATCGTCTTGAACAAGTTTAATTGTTTCTAAAGAATCAAATATGGGCTTAACTACTGATTGAAAACGGTCAATTTTTTGTAGAACATTTAGCTGTTCTACAAAAACTGACTCTGTAATATTGTCTTTAACAAATTCAATGGCCTGCCCTTCCAAAAACTCAATTATCAGCTCAGTGCTGATAATACCGGTAATTGACAGAAAATTTTTATCTTCAGCGGAAAGACTCTTACCCTCTTTAACCTGCTTAATAATGGCTAATGTCTTGTCTTTTATATGAGTTTCGATAATATGCATCTCCGACAAGTTAGCCTCTCTGACCGCTTTCGATTTAGTGTTATCAAAGGCAACATCTCTAGTCGCGGAATACAGCTCCATTAAATGTTGATAATCCTTTTCCTCTATGGCTTTCAGATATATATTGGAATCATGCACAACTTTTTGGGGCCAGATAGCTATTACTACAGCTATGGTAACAGAAAGCAGAAGCAGCATAATTATTAGAATACGAAGTCTGCTCCTTGCAGCCTTATGGTATCTGTCAGGTCCTCCCGGTGGCATCCATTCCTTTGACATCACAGATTCTCCAGGCTGATTTGTTTATCCTCAAATGCTTTATCGCGTATATACCGCCCCGAACCGGGCAGCTTTTTAACTTTGTAATAGTCCGGATCTTCTAACTGTGACAATTGTGTACTGTGCAAGAAATTTGTGATTGTCTTATCAAGTCTGCTGCCTGACATAATAAAGCTGCCTCTGGCTGTGCGAGTAGCTTTATAAGTCACTTGAGAGGATGAAAATATTAACAACTTACCCTGGTTATTGATTACACCAAATTCAGGATTTTCATCAACGCCTATATACGCAGCTCCTACCAACGGAGCATGATCAGAGTAAGCACTAACAATTTTCCTGCGTCTGTTTTTAGTTTCATAAGCGGAAACATCAACTCGAACTGCTCGGCGATCTTCAAAAACAAAAAGCATTTGGCCTCTGTATTCTCTATCTGTAGCATACATCACAACTACAGATTCTCCTTCATCCAGCTCCAGCAAGTTTGGTGTGTAATCGCCGATAAAGGATGGTTTATGGTCTTCAATATCATGGGCAAAAATTTTATACACTTGCGCTTTATTAGTCACAAAAATAATTTCCGCTTTATTTGTAGTTTCTATTTCTTGGACAATCCTGTCTCCCTCTTTGAGTTTTAGTTCAAAATTTCCGCGCAGAGAAGTTAGTGCCATTTTTTTAAAATAGCCTTCCTCGGTAAGAAATAACCTGATATTGTAATCGTCTATCAGATCTTCCTCTTTCAGAACGGGTACTTCCTCCGGCTCAATCAGAGTCGTTAATCTCTCGCGACCGTAATCTTTGGCGATATCACGTAATTGAGCACCGATCAAACTATTGATCTTCCTGGTACTATCAGCCAGACTCTTTAATTCATAGATTTCAGCTTCCAATTCAGCAATTTCATCAATACGTCTAAGAATATACTCACGATTCAAATGACGCAGCTTAATTTCCGCTACAAATTCAGCCTGCACTTTGTCTATGCCAAAATTAGACATTAGATTCGGTATGACCTCGCTCTCAGTCTTAGTCAACCTGATCAAAGAAATCGCTTTATCAATATCCAGCAAAATCAATTCCAGAGCTTTTAAAAGATGTAATTTTTCTTCCTTTCTTTGGCGATCAAAATTGGCTTCCCGCCTGACACAATCTTGGCGCCAGCTGATCCAATTATCCAATATTTCACATATGCCCATAGTTTTAGGACGACCTGAGACGAGAATATTGAAATTACAGGAAAAACTGGTTTCAAGAGAGGTTAGATCAAAAAGCTTTAGGATAAGCATCTTAACATCAGTATTTTTCTTGTAACTGACAGTAATTTTTAAACCGTTCAAATCGGTCTCATCTCTAACATCAATGATCTCACGAAACTTACCCTTGCGGGACAGGGCAGATATATCGTCAATTATGGCTTCAACCGTGGTATTATACGGTATCTCGTAGATTTCGATTAAGTTGGCTTTCTTATCAATCCTGCATTTCCCACGCAGTTTAAATGTGCCTCTGCCCGTTTCATAAATTCTGCGCATCTGTTCTTTAACATAAATCAGCTCACCGGCAGTAGAAAAATCCGGTGCCGGCATTGTCTCAAGCAGATCATGCTTACGATCATTAATATAAGCCGCAGTCGTCAGGCATACTTCTTTCAGATTAAAAGAGCAGATATTGCTTGCCATGCCAACAGCAATTCCCTGATTGGCATTAACCAAAATAGTCGGGAAAGCAGCCGGCAGCAATACCGGTTCTTTCATAGTGCCGGAGTAATTATCTATGAAATCAACCGCATCTTTTTCTAAACCGTTAAGAATTAAACTCGCACTCGGATCCAGCCTTACCTCAGTATAACGTGCAGCTGCATATTGCATATCTCGTGAGTAAACTTTGCCAAAGTTGCCTTTGGAATCAATCCAAGGATGGATTAAAGCAGAATTACCACGTGTCAATCTGACCATTGTCTCGTAAATAGTCTGGTCACCATGCGGGTTCAAAGCCATCGTTTGACCGACAACATCTGCAGATTTTGCCCGAGGTGAATTGAGCAACTTCATTCGGTACATAGTATAGAGCAACTTGCGATGCGCGGGCTTAAAACCATCGATCTCCGGGATAGCCCTGGAGATAATGACACTCATGGCATATGGCATAAAATTGTTCAACAGGGTATCTGTGATTGGCTGCCTAATATGCTCGTTGTTACTATCGTTCATCTATCCTCCGGTCTTAGGCCAAATCCAGCATATCCATATATGATTCGCCATAATCTTCGATATATTGTTTTCTGCCTGCGAGATTATCCCCTAGCAAAAGGTCAAATATTTCTGCCGACTCTTCTCCACCGGTAGGCAAGATTTCAATCAATTTTCTGGTTGCAGGATTCATTGTAGTTTGCCACATCATATCCGGCTCATTTTCACCCAATCCTTTGGAACGCTGTATATGAACGTTTCCGCCATTCAGACCGGATACAATTTCATTTTTCTCAAAGTCGCTGTATGCAAACAATGTACGTTCTACTTTTTTGACCACATGTGTAATTTCAAACAGAGGAGATTCTGCAATAAATATTTTCCCTTTATTGATTAAAGTCGGCATCAGCCGATAGAACATAGCTAGAATCATTGTTCTGATGTGGAAGCCATCGACATCGGCATCTGTGCAGATTATGACCTTGTTCCAACGCAAACTGTCCAAATCAAAGCTTGATATTTTATTACTGTGTTTGGATTTGATTTCAACCCCACAACCTAAAACTTTTATTAGATCAGTAATAATTTCACTGTTAAATATGGTCTTGTAATCTGCCTTTAGACAGTTCAAAATCTTACCGCGAATTGGTATGACAGCCTGATATTCTGCGTCCCGTGCCATCTTAACAGATCCTAAAGCAGAGTTGCCCTCGACAATATATAGTTCTCTGCGTTCAATATCTCTGGTTCTGCAATCTACAAAATTTTTTATTCGATTCTGAAAATCGATATTGCCCATTAATTTTTTTCTTACATCAAGCCTTGTTCTTTCCGCATTTTCGCGACTTCTCTTATTGATAAGAACCTGGTCCAAAATTCTTAGAGTTTCTGCCTTATGTTCAATAAACCAGATCTCCATCTGTTCTCTGATCAGGTCAGTCATAAATTCTTGGATAAATTTGTTGCTGATTGATTTTTTTGTCTGATTCTCATAGCTTGTAAGAGTTGAGAATGAACTTGAAATCCAAATCAGACTATCCTCAATGTCAGAAAAAGTAATTTTACTTTCATTGGCCTTATACTTATTTTCACTTTTCAACAAGCTGTCAATCTCTGCAACCATCGCCGAGCGCAAAGCTTTTTCTGGCGATCCACCATACTCTAACCAACTGGAATTATGAAAAAACTCGCATTTATCTACTTCACTATTAAAACAAAAAGCACATTGAGCCAGAACCTTATACTCCGGTTTATCCGGTCTGTCTTTACCTGCTCCTTCTCCTTCGAAACAGAACGGTTCAGATATGCCCTTATCCTGGTTCAGTTCTTTGACATAACCTAGAATCCCTTCCGGATAAAAGAAATCAATGCTTTCTCCAGTCAATTTATCATCAAACCGAAAATGTATGCCTGCATTGATAATTGCCTGGCGTTTTAAAATAGTATGAAAGTTCTGAGCAGGAATCTCTATCTCGGTAAAAACATCCAAGTCAGGTTTCCAATGTTGAATTGTACCAGTACGTCTGCTATTAGTGGCAGTTTTTATTAATCCGCCGATATTTTCACCTTTTTCAAAATGTAATTCATATCGATAGCCATCACGCACAGATATCACATCAAAAAACTCGGAGGCATACTGTGTTGCGCAGGCTCCCAGACCATTCAACCCCAGACTATATTCATAATGAAAACCTTCGTTTGTCCTGTATTTACCCCCGGCGTATAATTCGCAATACACCAGCTCCCAATTATATCTTTGTTCGCGCGGATTATAGTCTACCGGCAACCCGCGTCCCTCATCCTCAACTTTAATACTGTGATCCGCATAACGGGTCACGGTAATCAGATCGCCGTAACCCTCCCTTGCTTCATCAATAGAATTGGACAGAATTTCAAAAAATGACTGCTCCGCGCCACTGAGATCGTCTGAGCCAAATATTACAGATGGCCTTTTACGAACTCGGTCCGCACCTTTTAATGCGCTGATGCTTTCATTGCCATACTCTCTTGCTCTGACCATTAATTTTCAGTTCCCTCCAAGAAATTTCTCATAAATTTATGCTGATAATTATGACGAGTTGGTACGCTCTTTCAATGTATAAACCCTGGAAACACTGCAATTACAGTATCTGTCATGATTATTATACACTATGGGAAACAAAAATAAATTACGCTCTGATTGCAAAAATTGTTTTTTCTGTTTTATTAAAAAAACAAAATCCATAGCTAAGCAAGAATTTACATTGCACTTTTAGTTTTTCATGTTATCATGCTTTAAAATGGTTTTTAATTAACAAAAGTAAACAAAGGGTGATTATTATGCTAATTGGCGTACCAAAAGAAATTAAAGATCAGGAAAGTCGTGTTTCCTGTACCCCGGCAGCAGCAAACCAATTTGTGTTGGACGGCCATACAGTCTTAATTGAAACCGGTGCCGGTTTGGAATCAGGTTTCACGGACCAAGAGTATATAGAGGCTGGCGCAATAATACTTGATCATGCAGCTGATGTCTGGGCGCAAGCGGAAATGATATATAAGGTCAAGGAGCCTATAGCTTCAGAATATAAATACCTGCGCAAAGGCTTAATTATATATGCCTATTTACATCTTGCCGCAAGCAGTGTCCTGACAAAAGAACTGATTGACAATCAATGTGTGGCTATTGCCTTTGAAACAATTCAGGTTGGATCAGCATTGCCACTATTGAAGCCAATGAGTGAAGTGGCAGGGCGAATGGCAATTCAGGAAGGTGCCAGGCTGCTCACGAAACCATGCGGCGGAAAAGGGATGGTATTACAGGGAGTGCCTGGTGTCGCACCGGCTCATGTAGTAATTCTCGGCGCAGGTACTGTAGGTACGGCTGCAACCAGAATTGCAGTTGGCATGGGTGCCAGAGTCACTGTTCTTGATACTAATGTTGACCGCTTGGCAGAAGTTGGAGATATCTTCCTGGATAAAATTGAAACATTAATCTCTAATAGTTTCAATATCGCCAAAGTCATTAAGAATGCCGACATGGTTGTCTCTTCTGTCTTGATCCCCGGCCATAAGGCACCTCAATTAATTACTGAAGCAATGGTCCAAACAATGGAGCCCGGTTCAGTCATCGTTGATGTATCTATCGATCAGGGAGGCTCAACTGAATTGACTGCCAATAAGAAAACTGATTATTATGCACCGATTTTTATCAGACATGGTATTGTTCACTATCTGGTAGCAAATATTCCCGGCACAGTTCCCAGGACATCCACTCAGGCACTTTCTAATGCGACAACCAGGTATGCTCTTGCTATTGCCAATCTCGGATGGAAGCAAGCTTGCAGAAAACACCCGGAACTCGCCTCCGGCATCAATACCGCGGATGGTTATGTGACATATAAACCGGTGGCAGAAGATCTCAATTATGAACTAAAGAACATTCAAGAATTGTTAAATAATAAACATATCTATCTCCTTCAAGCCAGAACAGCACGTAAAAACAGTTAGGTTTACCGATGCCAATCCACATATAACAAGGGGGCCGTCACCCGGGAGACGGCCCCCTTGTTGGCGAGGTGCGCCAAATTAGATATTTAGTTTGTTTGTTGCTTCCAGACCAGAAAAGGGCACCGTATTTCAAAAAACCTTCTTAAGCATATTGACTTTTATATGATTTTTTATAACGAAAAGCGCCCGCATTCTTACTTGTAATATAAAACTCCAGAAAAACGTGAAGAATTATACTTAAATAAAGACGTTTTCTAAAAATGTGATCGGTTCAGATTTGTTCTTATTAGATTATTTGCAAGGCCATATTTCGTTTTTTCAAAGACAATGATGGAGTTCTCTCAAAGACAACGGAAACATAGAGCTTTAATACAGGCACTTTCAATAAAAGAAAACCGACGTTTCCGAACATGGGAGTTCGAATTACGTCTGTGATTCAAACATCAACGAACAGATCAAAGCACAGGATCAAATGCTGTGAGTACAGCGGATGAACAATATCCGTGATAAGGCGATGGTGATCGTTAATCGCGATCTGATTTACGCATAAGGTATCGGGCGGCGGGGATTGCTCCCGCCGCCAATTTGTTGTAGTGCTATCTTGAAATAGCCTCTATGATACCCAATGTCGTAGTTGTAATTTCGTCCTCTGACAGAGTTCCGCGCGATTCAACAAAGTAACAGGCATCTTGGTCATCAATCAAAACAGAATACTGTGAAGGAACAGTCTTTACCGCGCCAGAGTCAGTCGTTTTTGCATGTTCTGGCACGACGTAAGCACAAACGAGTTTGCCATTGATCGTGCTCGAAGAAACCGCCTGATTGACTTCCTCGTAATCTAAGCTGGGCTTTTGGCTTCCAATTGTTACAGTAAGATAGATACCGGGACTTTGATATACACTTGCGTCTTTATAGCCTTCGACAGCTACACCAATAAGTGTACCGTTCTCCCTTTCTAATACTTTTGAATATGAGAAATCAAAGGAACGCATACTTGACGGCATAGCGGAGGTAATTTCAAAACCGAGTATTTCTGTAGCCTCTTCTGCTGAAATGCTTTCCGATACGGATGTCCCATAAAACGGTGCCGAGTACATAACATATGTCACTTCATTGAAGCTGATTCGCTGGCTTTGGTTCCCATTCAGAATCACACTCGCTCCAACAATCAGTAGACACAAGCAAGCAGCCATTGCGCTCCACTTAACCCAAGAGGTCTTTTCCCTTTTTGTTTTAGTGTCTGCTGCTTCAACATAAGCAGGATCAATCAGCTCCATCTTATCTAAAAATTCATTACCTTTCATAAAGTGTAACCCTCCTTTTCAAGATGTTCCCGAAGTCCGTTGCGGCAACGAAAGAGCGTTATTTTAACTTTGCTTTCAGATAAATCATAGCGTTTAGAGATGTCAGCCACGGAATCCAGATACCAATACCGACGAACGAAAATGTTCCGTTTTTCTTCACCCAGTTTACTAAGAAAACTGTTGATTGCTTCGCCCAATGCCATGTCATCTATTCGGCATTCAACATCGTTGGGTGAAGGAATACATTGCTCCATCTCGGCGCTAAGTTCACTGATAAATGCGCTGCGTTTCAGACGTCTGCGGTCACGGCAGCGATTCAAAGAAATGTGGCGAGTGATTCGAGCCAGAAACGCATACAAATAGTCTCTCGGTTCATGAGGGGGAATGGTGTTCCACGCTTCCATATAAGTATCGTTTTCACATTCTTCGGCTGTCTGGAGGTCATTGACAATTCCATACGCCAAAAAGCGCAAGCGGCTACCGTATTTTTCAATGGTTTGCTTGATTGCTGTTTCATCACGCAGTAAGAATAGTTCAACGATTCTATTATCGTCCAAGGCTTTTATCTCCTTTCTTCGCATATTGAAAGGCCTTCACCCTAATAAGCACCGTTTATGGCGGGAAGGTTACACTTTTTGAAAAAACTGTCTGATGACTTATGTTTAAGTATCTGATATTAGCACTTGTTCTCCCGTATTTGCCTGTCAACAGGCTTTTGCGTATTTTGGGGACTGAGCCACATGTAAACAATTTTTGAAACGCCCGGTATGCGATCTTCCTCACATAACTTATGTACGCGCCGTTCAGATATACTCCACTTCTTTGCCGCTTGCGGACAAGATATATATTCCATGTTGCACCATCCCTTTCGCATAACGATACAAGTATATTATTTTCGTGTAGACGAACAAAAGCAATGAACTATCCTTTTTGGTGAGGGAGAGCTACATATTTTTTAGCACATCAAAAAGCTTATCTCACCGCATACTTTGTGTTCGATTTTTCATCCATAAACAGATAAAGATAATTGACAAAACGCTTCCTGGGAAGCTCTTGCGCCGGGGAGGCGTAATAGTGGTCGTTGCCGTAGGCGTGGGCATGATTTCCGGCGTAGGAGTCGCCCCCACCTCATTTGGTTCTGCCCTTCACAGCCTCTCGTCTGCTACTATGCGTGCAGGGGATTTTCACCCCCATATGAAGCGCTATGCCCGGCACACCAAGCAAAAAACCCAGACGTTGTCTGGGTTTTTCGGGTGCATATCTTTTTCAGTGCACCATGATGGCGAGCGTAGCAGGATTCGAACCTGCGACCCACAGCTTAGAAGGCTGTTGCTCTATCCAGCTGAGCTATACGCCCACATGGAATTCCGGCCTTTTGGAGCGGGTGAAGAGAATCGAACTCTCACGATCAGCTTGGAAGGCTGATGTTCTACCACTAAACTACACCCGCATACCGGCCGGAATTCCGCTCAGTTATATTACAATAGGCTACTTTTTTTGTAAAGAACAAGAAAGAGACAATGTATTTTCGACAGAGCCAGCAATTAAATTTACTCTCCCGGCAACAATACTGTCAAAGGCACATAGCCTGTTCGGCCATCAGTTAGCCGTACCATAACCCAGCCGTCCTTATCTTCTTTAGTCAACTGCCATACTGTATCTCCCCTGGTTGCAGTTGCGACCAGTTCGGTTGAGCCGGGCGCTGACATGATCTGCATACTCTGGGCCTTGATCGTTAATTTAATCTCGAAATCTGTCGCAACGGCTTCTCCGCTCTCTGCATTTGCAAGCGGTTGCGATATTTTGGGCACATCTTCGTTTTGTTGAGTTTTCTTATCACCTTTAAGGCTTGTAAATAACAAAATCGAAAATACTAAAACTACCAGTATTATTGAGATAAGAGCCAGCAAGGATAGTGGCCTGGAAGATGGAAACAAATGCGTAAGTCGATATAAAAAACGGTTCCACAGTTGTTTGCAGCGTTTAAACTCTAACATCTTCAGGCGATCAAGGAATCCTATATTTGCCTCATGTTCAATTTGTGTATGCAAACTCGATGGACGCCGCTCATAGTTTGGATCTGATTCCTGTATTCTTATTTTGGATGCCTCATGCTCATTGCGGCTACCCCCCAAGCGATGCGATCCGGAAAAACGGGGGAAGTGAGAATCGCCGGGCACATAAACCTTTTTATCTTCATTGTTACTCATAGTATCGCGTTGGCCTTCGAGCACCAAGCGGTTGCTGCCTGCAATAGGAATCACACGGGACAGATATTCTTTGCTTGTAGGAATTTTTTGCAGTCTCGTTTTATTAGCATGTAAAGGTCGCTCTATTCTGGTCACCTTGAAACCTACCCAAGTATGATCTGAAGAATAACCATAGGCAGAAGCTAGGTTATTAAGCTCAGACATTTGGACAGTTATTTGGCGCGGATCTGACAAAATCTCTTCTAATCCCTGTGGTTCAAACAGATCTACAAAATGAGGATCCAGCGCCAACAAAATATCCCCCTCGGCTGGAACAAAAGCATAATAGTCCGCCGCCGGCATAAAACTGCCCGGGATAACCGCTGAGTCTATCACAGCCGGTTGCTGCCGATAAAGTCTACCGTTTCGATGCAGGTACAGACCAAGATAACGCGATACCAGTGCAATTACAATTTCATCACAAATCAGAAAAATAAAATCAGCATGCACTTTTTCTCTTTTTAAAATAGAAGGGAATACATCCAGCCCGTAGATTTGCAGCTCTCGAAAAACTGCCGCCCATTTTCTCAACATATCTCTGCTTTGAACTATAGACTCCTGATCCAGGCGGTCACTCCTAATTCCGGAAATCATCTGAACTCGCCGATTGGTAGAAGCAACATAGTTTTGCTGTTTCTGAGCGGTCAAATAGCCCAGGCTGCGATCATTGATCTGAATCGTCAGCTCATGCAAATCCAGCGAATTAATATGGGCAGTAACCAAAGTGCGGATCATGCGAACTCCAATTGAGATATGTCGTGTCTCCTATTTACTGATTTGTTCAATAGAAAAAGCAGTATCGACTAATTCTAGCATAAAGCATCGTTATTTAAACAATTGTATAACCAAAACGAGCGAAAAACTCATTGCGAAAATCCAGAAGCTCATTGTTGCTAATTGCCTCTCTGATTCTTTTCATTAAGTTAAGTAGAAAATAAACATTATGCCAGGTTGTCAACCGCAAACCTAAGATCTCGTTAGCTTTGATCAGATGACGAATATATGCTCTGGTATAGTTTTGGCAGACATAACATTTGCACTCCGGATCCAAAGGAGAAAAATCCCTGGCATATTGAGCATTACGGACAGTTATTCTGCCACGGCCGGTCAGCACCGCGCCATTGCGTCCCAAGCGTGTAGGCAGTACACAATCAAACATATCTATACCGCGTATGCTGCCTTCGATCAAATAATCAGGAGAACCTACACCCATTAAATAACGGGGTTTATCAACTGGTAAGATTCCCTGTACGGTTTCCAACATCTGATACATCAAATCGGCGGGCTCGCCTACTGATAATCCTCCGATCGCATATCCCGGCAGATCAAACGATATCGTCTGTTCAGCTGACAGCTTGCGCAATTCAGGATATACACCGCCTTGTACTATGCCAAAAAGAGCTTGCTGTTGATGATTATCATGTTTTTGCATGCAGCGCTCCAGCCAGCGCAATGTGCGTTCCAGCGAAGATTTAATATATGCTTTGTCTTGTTTCCAATCCGCACACTCATCTAATTGCATGATAATATCGCTACCAAAAGCAGTCTGTATTTCTATTGCTAACTCGGGAGTTAATTCATGTCGCGACCCATCGATATGTGAATTAAACTGCACGCCCCGCTCACTGATCTGTCTGGTATCACTAAGTGAGAATACCTGAAATCCGCCACTGTCTGTCAGGATAGCCCGCGGCCAGTTCATAAAGGAGTGAAGACCGCCCGCCTCAGATATGATCCCAGGGCCCGGTCGCATCCAAAGATGATATGTATTAGCTAAAATGATGCCGGCTCCTAAAGACTTAAGTTCATCAGGAGTCATGGTTTTTACTGTTGCCTGGGTTCCAACCGGCATAAAAACAGGTGTTTCAACAGAGCCATGGGGTGTATGTAAAATACCTCTTCTGGCACCGCTTTGACGGCAAATATGAATTAATTCATATCTAACGGGATTCTCAGTCATATTTCGTCTTCTCCGGGATTAGCAGCATTGCATCGCCAAAGCTGAAAAATCTGTAATTTTCTTTGATAGCTTCCCTATATGACGCCAAGATGCGCTCCCTGCCCACAAAAGCACTAACCAACATTAATAATGTGGATTCAGGCAGATGGAAATTTGTAATCAGCAAATCCGTCAGGCCAAAATGATACCCTGGATAAATGAAAATATTCGTCCAGCCGTCGGCTTCCCTGTAAGGCAGCTCCTGAGTCTGAAATACTGTCTCTAAAACTCTGCAACTAGTAGTGCCAACGGCTACTATTCTATTTTTGTTGGCTCTGGCAGTGTTAATAGCTGATGCTGCACGGGCAGAAATATGAAAAAATTCACTGTGCATTTTATGATCGGTGATCTCCTCTTCACGCACAGGCCTGAAAGTGCCTAGACCAATATGTAATGTGATATTGATAATATTGACGCCTTTTTTTTCGATCTCACTTAGCATGTCACGGGTAAAATGCAGGCCTGCCGTAGGCGCAGCCGAAGAGCCTAATTCATGTGCATAAACTGTTTGATAGTTCTCCTGATCGACAAGCTTCTCCTTAATATATGGCGGTAGCGGCATTATACCAAGTTCTGCCAGAAGCTGTTCCCAAATTCCTTTATAGGTAAATTCTACTTGTCGATTACCAGATGGCAAAATTGACTTGACTTTAGCTTCCAGTTCTCCGTGGCCGAAATAAATCTGATCGCCTGTCCGCGCGCGTTTTCCCGGTTTAACCAGAGTTTCCCACAGATCACCTTCAAGACGATACAAGAGAAGTATCTCAACCTCTCCTCCTCCTTTTTTATGCCCTATCAGTCTGGCAGGCATAACCTTGGTATTGTTCAGAACCAGGAGATCACCCGCTCGCAGATAAGATGGCAGATTAAAAAACCTATCATGGATTGGTGGCAGATCATCGGCTAAGACCATCAATCTAGACTGATCACGCCGGGGAAGCGGCTGCTGAGCAATCAGCTCAGGAGGAAGCATATAATTAAAGTCCGCCGTTCTCATATCCGATTCCATACTTTTTGCAGAGATTCTGATAGCATTCACGCCAAGATGCGAGATGCAAATCCGATGCCGCAATTAACTGGGCTCTTCGTTCTTGTTTTCGCTTTGCAGTTATAAAGTCCGGGTCATATTGAATAATTCCGAAATTAGCATTCATGGGCTGGAAATCTTTACTGTCCGTACCTGAAACATAAGCTGATAATGCGCCCATCATAGTTGTTGGCGGCAACACAATTTCTCCAATTCTATCCGCAGGATATCCTGCTGCAATCAAAGCGATCATTCTGCCCGTTATCAGACCCGAAGCGGCTGACTCCATATATCCTTCAACACCCGTGATCTGACCGGCCAGAAAAAGATTTTGTCTGGTTTTGGTTCGATTGCCTATATCCAGTACCTCAGGCCCTCTGACATAGTGATTCCTGTGCATTACACCGTAACGAAGATATTCGGCCTGACTAAGGGCAGGAACAATTCCAAAAACTTCTCTTTGCGCTGCAAAGGTCATCCTCGTTTGACAGCCAACCAAATTATACATCTCCCCCGTGCTCTGCTCCCGTCTTAATTGCAATACGGCATATGGTTGCTTCCCGGTCCTCGGATCTATAAGCCCAACAGGTTTCAAGGGGCCAAAGCGCATCGTGTCTTCACCCTTTTCCGCTAAAATTTCAATGGGCTGACAATTCTGAAAAACCTTACGGTCAAATTCTCTGATTTCAGTTTTTTCCGCCTCAATCAGGGCACTCCTAAACATTAAATAGGTCTTATGGTCAAGAGGGCAGTTTAAGTAGTCTGCCGAGCCTCTGTCATATCTGGAGGCAGTAAAATAATGACTGCTGTCCAATGAGTCAAAGCTGACTATCGGAGCGGCAGCATCAAAAAAATGCAATAATTCCCCCCATTCCTCAGACATCGCCGACATCAGTTTATCGGTTGTTAACGGTCCTGTGGCCAATAAAAGCACTGTATCAGGATCAACTTCCAGGCTGCAGATCTCCCGCTCTGTATATTTGATCAATCCAGTTGCTTTCAGCATAGCACCTACTTTTCTCGCAAACATATCGCGATCTACTGCAAGGGCACTTCCGGCAGGCACTCTCGTTTGATCAGCAGCAGCCAGGATAATACTGTCAAGCTGTCTCATTTCCCTTTTAAGAAGTCCTGATGCAGTCTGTGGATCATCTGATTTGAATGAATTACTACACACCAGCTCTGCAGGATAGGGCTTTTTATGGGCAGGAGTCATCTTGCCGGGCTTGATATCAATAAGTTCAACAGGAATACCCAGCCGGGCAAGCTGCCAGGCTGCCTCTGAGCCAGCAAGACCCGCTCCGACAATTCTGACTCTTTGCATATCTGTTAGCTCTTTTCCGGCTTCCCTTTATTATTTGCCTTGGGCTTTTTCATATTAGAGGGACATTTGGGATCACCGCAACGCTCATAGCTGCGTCCGCGGAAACGTTTGGCCACAATATAGCCACCACATTCTGAACATTTCTTGCCTTCCACCGGCAAATCCCAGCTGATGAAAGGACAATCCGGATCAGTTCCTTTTTTATCACAAACATAGAATTTTTTACTTCTACCCTTGCGTGTCCTTTTCTCCAATAATCCTGAGCCACATAGCGGACAACTTCCCGGAGCAACTGTCTCTATACTTTCTCTGTAATCACAGTCAGGATAGCGGTTGCAGGCAATGAATTTTCCATACCGGCCCTCTTTAATTACCAGTTCACCTTGATTGCACTGGGGACAAATTCTGCCGGTAGGCTCTTCTGCCACGGTAATTTTTTCTATATTTTTTTCTGCGGCTTTGACACTGGCATGAAATGGTGAATAAAAATTATTCAGAATCTCTATACCTTGTATTTCGCCTGCCTCAACCGCATCAAGTTGTTTTTCCAGATCAGCTGTAAATTCCGTGTCTACTATATCATCAAAATTTTTCTCTAATAGTTCAGTCACCAGGATTCCCAGTTCAGTAGGATAAAGATTATTTTTCTCTTTCTCAACATAATTCCTAGCTAAGATAGTTGAGATTGTGGGAGCATAGGTTGACGGTCTGCCAATGCCCAGCTCTTCCATCGCTTTGATTAAACTGGCTTCAGTATAACGTGCCGGAGGCTGTGTATACTTCTGCTCAGGCTGCAAACGCTTAAGCTCAAGTTGATCTCTGACATTCAATAACGGCAGCGAGTTAATCTTTGTTTCATTATCTCCCGCTGTTACCTTGCTTGTTCCTGCAGCATAGCTGTAGGCCTTAAGCCAACCGGGGAATTTCATCTGTTCACCCTGAACACGAAACAAATGAGTCCCTGCCAAAATATCGGCACGAATTGTGTCAAAAATCCCTTCGTTCATCTGTGAAGATATAAAACGTTCCCAGATCAGCTTATAGAGACGGTATTGATCACGGCTAAGCTTATCCTTGACAGCTTCGGGATCGAGGTCAAAATGGATTGGCCGAATAGCTTCATGTGCATCCTGTGCCTGTTTGCCCTTTTGATAATAATTCGGTTTGGCCGGCAAGTACTCTTCGCCATAAAATTTGACAATTCGATCTCTAATCTCAGTTACCGCTGAGGCAGAAACACGGACCGAATCGGTACGGATATAAGTCACCAGAGCAGTTGCTCCCGAGCCCGGCAAATTAACGCCCTCATATAATTGTTGCGCTACACTCATAGTCCGGGATGAACTCATACCTAAAACTCTGGAAGCCTCCTGCTGTAATGAAGAAGTGGTAAAAGGCGCATATGGCCGCCTTTTTTTCTGGCCTCTATTGATAGATTCAACTACAAAAGGCAGTGTTTTGAGTTCTGTTACTAAGGTATCAACCTTTTCCTGATCTGATAATTTGACGCGGCGCACTCTATTATTGACTTTCTCTCCATGATATAGAGCACCAAATGGTTCCTCCTTATCTTTTTGCAAAAAAGCTGTCAAAAGCCAGTACTCTTCCGGTTTAAAGGCTGCAATCTCACGCTCTCTTATCACAATCAGCCTTGTCGCCACCGACTGGACACGTCCGGCTGACAATCCTTTGCGTACTTTTGCCCAGAGCAAAGGGCTGAGCTCATAACCAACCAGTCGATCCAAAATACGCCTGGATTGTTGAGAATCAATCAGGTTTTTGTCCAAGGGTCTTGCAGTATCAATAGCTCCCCGAACCGCACTGCTGCTAATCTCATTAAAAGAGATGCGTATTTGTGCAGTTTGATCCAGATCAAGCACATTGGCCAGATGCCAAGCAATTGCCTCGCCCTCACGGTCCGGGTCAGTAGCAAGTAAAACGCGATCAGCTTGGTCAGCAGCAGCCTTAAGCTCTTTGATAATTTTCTCTTTGCCGGGCATAGTAATGTAACGAACAGAGAAATTGTCTTTGACATTTACTCCCATGGTTGAAGATGGCAAATCTCTGATATGTCCTACAGAGGCCTTGACAATATAATTACTGTCCAGGTAGCGGGATATAGTTCTGGCTTTGGCAGGAGATTCTACTATTACGAGTGTTTTCACAATCCTATCCTTTATCATGATCTTATCAGAACAAGCATTGAAATCAATTATATACGACATATCGCAATATATGTCAAAAGCCGTGGCCTCTGACAAATGCTAATGATATTCAGTCAGTAGCAAGTGAAACATATAGCTGGTGTGGCAAGCAACATTTTAGATCGCCAAATCCTTATAGGTCGTCCATTGAAAAAACTAAGAAAAGCGATTCAGTTCATAGTGGCCTCGTCGATTGCTCATAAAACCTGCCAGTTCTAAGCTAGTAAGAATTCGTGCCGTGTCTGCCAATGACAATCCGCAATAATCCGCAATCCGAACCATTGTGGCAGGACCTACGATAAGAAGTTCAAATATTTTCCTCTCAGTCTGATTTAATGCCACCGGCAATTGGACCTGTCCCGGATCAACCAAAGATGATTTACTTATCCTAGCTCTTTGATAAGTCGCCGCTTCGTTTGCATCATTATTTGTCGCCCTTGTTTCTAAAACTAAGGTATTTAATTCAGGCATTTTCAGATCAGTTATTATCTTCGCATACCCTTCTTTTATCAAGCTGTGGCAACCCCTTTGTTCATTAGCAAAGACCGAGCCCGGGATGGCATATACCGGGACTTTCATATTGTGTGCCAGCTTAGCTGTTATCAGGCTGCCGGACTTGGTTTTTGCCGTGGTAATAATGACAGCCTCGGCCAAAGCGGCGATTATTCGATTTCTGGCCGGAAAATTCTTTGCCGCCGGAGATGTGCCCGGTCTGTATTCGCTAATAATCAAACCGGACTGTGCAATATTCGCCAGAAGACTTTTGTTAGATGCCGGATAGACTCGATCTACACCGCAGCCCAGTACTGCAATCGTCTTCCCTCCCGTTGTCATTGCTTCTTTGTGAGCTGTGCTGTCTGCGCCTTCTGCTGCACCACTGACTATGCAATAGCCTTTACAGCATAATTGTCTGGTAATTTCGGCAGTAACTTCACGACCATAGGGATTTAGCGATCGCGAGCCGACTACAGCCACACATCTTTCGCGCAATAAAGATAGATCAACACCCCGGTAAAAAAGCAAGGAAATCTGTACCTTTCGATCAGCAAGTTTCCTGGGAAAGCAGGCATCCACCACAGAAACTACCTTTATGCCCTGACTGGCCCAAGTATCAGCTTGACTTAGTAAATTATCTGAGCCTTTATTCTTCAGACATAATCTCAAAAGATCAAACTCAGCTGGTTCATCGGATTTGCTCCTTTGATGCAAAAGATTCCACAGTCGAGTCATCGATCCTGAATATTTCAACAATTTGCATCGAATCCTGTGACTCAGACGGTATTCAAGTGCTGACAGCACCAAAAGTTCTGCCGTCGCTAATCTTAAATTCATAATAGAGTATTCAGATCCAATCTATATTGCATTATTTCAGCCACATGCTCTGTTTTAACGGATAGTGATTGCTCTAAATCTGCCAAGGTTCGCGAGCAACGCAACAGATTATGATAGGATCGAGCAGAAATAGCTTTCTTTTCTGCAAAGTCGCCGAGCAGCTTAATCGCCTGTTTTTCAATCTTCATATCCTGATAATAGTCAACCACCGGCAAGCTGGAATTGTAATGAAAGCTAAGGCCCAGTTCACGTGATCTCTGCTTTTGGATATCATGACAGACCATGATCTGTGAAGCAGCAGTTTCATGTTCAGTGCCAACGGTTACTGTTAAGCTTTTTAGAAGATCATCCCCTGACAAACTTTGCATCTTTACACACAGATTTAGACGATCCCATAAGGGACCGCTGATACGGTGCAAATGCTTTCTGATCTGATTTGGAGTACAGCGGCATCTATCATCCGGCTCCAAGGAATAACCACATCGACAAGGATTGGCGGCGCCAATCAGCAAAAAACGAGCAGGCCATATCGCAAATTCTTTCGCCCTGGCAATCTTGATCTGACCACTCTCCAAGGGCTCGCGCAACAGATCGAGAACTGCGCCGGGAAATTCTGTCAATTCGTCTAGAAACAATACTCCCAGATGGGCAGCTGTACAGATGCCGGGTCTTAAGGGTGAGCCGCCGCCTATTAAGGCAGCGCCGGTAATACTGTGATGAGGAGCCAGAAAAGGACGTGACCGCACTAAGCTGTCAATTATGCCGCCTTTAGACATGGCGCTTTGAATCATAGTAACAGACAACGACTCATCTTCATTCAAGTCCGGTAATAGACCAGGCAAACACGATGCTAAAGAAGTTTTACCACAGCCAGGAGAACCTAACATTAAAAGAGTATGATAACCGGCGGCAGCTATCGTTAAAGCTCTTTTTGCCATTTTTTGACCAAAAAAATGATCTAATCGCGGCAACAGTTGGCTTTTTTTCTTCTTTGCCGCTGCCGGACGCTTTTGCGTCATTTTGACTCCTGAATATATTGTTACAGCCGATTTAAGATCCTCAACACCAAAATATCTAATTTTTTTGACCAGTTCGGCTTCTCGCAAATTGTCGAGAGGTCCCAGAACATAAAATAGCTTTCTTTGCTTATAGATTGTGAGAATACGGTTCAAAACACCCGGAATGCCAAGCAATTCGCCGTTCAAACCTAGTTCTCCGATAATCAGCAATGGCTCTTCACCGCGCGGTCTTACAATTTGGCCGGAAGCCTCTAAAATTGCCAGAGCAAGCGCCAAGTCAAAGCCCGTCCCGCTTTTTTGAATCCAGGCCGGAGCATAGCTGGCAATGACCCTGCCCTCCGGGAACTTGTAACCGCTGTTAATAATTGCAGCTCTAACTCGGTTACGTGCTTCTCGAACGGCAGAATCTCCTAGTCCTGTAATCTCAAACGACGGCAAGCCGGGCAATACAGTAACTTCAACCTCCACTAAAACTCCATTAATGCCGTTAATTCCACAGGATGTAACACTGCTGTACTTTTGCGTCCGCAATTTATCCTCCTCAGAAGCAACTATTACCAATATGCAAGATGATTTAAAACTGCCAATTATAATCAGTACCACAAAAGACAACAATCGGTGGCAATTCACAACAGGTAGTGTGCCTGTTATAATCCTAGGGGGAATCTTCCCATCTAGGATAGAAAAGCTTTTCCACAGTAGCCATAAACTGTAGCTAGATAAAAATATGACATAATAATTGTCGGGGGACTAAATGAAACTGGGAATTGTCGGACTACCCAATGTTGGCAAGAGTACATTGTTTAAAGCTATTACCGGAACACAAGCTGAAATTGCCAATTATCCTTTCTGTACTATCAATCCCAATATTAGTATTGTTCCGGTACCAGATCGCAGATTGGATCACTTGTGTCAACTTTACCAGCCGGAGCGCTGTATACCGGCCGTACTGGAAGTGGTAGATATTGCCGGCTTAGTACGTGGAGCAAGCAAAGGAGAAGGATTAGGTAATCAATTCTTATCCAGTATTCGTGAAGTAGATGCAATTATCCATGTGATACGTTGCTTCGATGGAACTAATATTACACATGTGGACGGTAGTATCGATCCCGTTCGGGATATTGAAACAATAGAACTCGAACTGATATTGTCCGATATAGAATATGTGGAAAAAAGAATCAATAAATACTCCCGACTAGCTAAAAGCGACAAAATTTTCAAAGAGCAATTGGAAATACTCAACAATCTACTGCGCCATCTTGAAGAAGGCAAATCGGCAAACTGTTTTCCTGATTTGTTTTTATTGACAGACCTTCATTTACTAACCGGCAAACCGGTACTATATGTAGCAAATACCGATGAACAAAAGTTAGGAGGTGACTATAGAGAGCTGGACGCTTTACGAAACAAAATTGCTGAAAAGCAGGCAGAACTTATAATCGTCAGCGCCGAGATAGAGGCGGAAATCGCTGATTTGCCTAAGGAAGAGCGCCAGCTTTTCAGTGCAGAGCTGGGATTGTCAATAACCGGTCAAAAGCAGATTATCCAAGCAGGCTACAAGCTCCTGGATCTGCTCTCCTTTTTTACTGCGGGCGGCTCGAAAGAAGTCCGTGCCTGGACTATCTCCAAAGGCACAAAAGCACCTCAGGCTGCAGGAAAAATCCACAGTGATTTCGAGCGCGGTTTCATAAGAGCTGAAGTAACCGCTTTTGAGGATCTGCTGCAATACGGAACTATTAATGCAGTCAAAGAAAAGGGGAAATACCGCTCCGAAGGCAAAGATTATGTCGTACAAGACGGTGATATCATCTTATTTCGTTTCAACGTCTAGCAGATTTTCAGATATCGATAATAGTTCAATTGCCGGACTTCTAGACTTTACTTGATAGAAGGCTCTTATATCTGATACCTCTCGGTTTTAATTCGCGTTCCATCAGTTCTTCAACCTGTAAGCGAAGTTCTTCTACCGTGCCATTATTTACCAACTCGCCTGTAGAAAGCGCCAGGTATTCTTCCCTGGTCATTTGTACCGCAATTCTTTGTCTGGCTTCAGAGCCCGAGAGCCCTCTTTGCGACAACCTTAACAATCTAATATCATCATCCGCCCAGACTGTATAAACCACATCGCAGCGATCTAAAAAACCTTGACGCACAGGGATCGGTACATCAAGCACCGCAGCCTGGACTTTCTTCTCCCTGAGAAGATTCAGCTCAGCACTTATCTGTTCCAGAACATGTCTATGTACGATCCGATTAAGTTCCTTCAGCGCCTGCTTATCCGCAAACACCAGCTCAGCTGTCAGTTTTCTCTTAAGCGCTCCTGTATCATCAATATAATCAGAGCCAAGGACTGCTTCCAGCTCAGAAATAGCTGAGCCCCCTGCGCCGGTAACAGAATGCGAGATGCGGTCGGCACTGATTACCGCCAGACCGGCTTCAGCCAGCAAAGCTGAAACCGTTGTTTTGCCACTACCTATCCCGCCCGTAATTCCAATAATAAACATAATATTCCTATGCTTTAATTTCTCCCCAGCTTTGCCCGCTGGCAACTTCGGCAACCAGAGGCACAGAGAGTGACATTGCATCAACCATGCTCTCCTGTAAAATCTTAGCTGCGGTCTCTGCATCTTGGATGGAAGCTTCAACCAATAATTCATCATGGACTTGTAAAACCAGATGGGCATCCAAATTGTTTTTAATGAAGGCATCATGGATCCGTACCATCGCAATTTTGATCAGGTCCGCAGCGGTTCCTTGAACCGGAGCATTGGCCGCAGCTCGTTCCCCAAAGTTCCTCACATTTGTGTCGGAAGACTTCAGTTCTGCAACATAGCGTCTTCGTCCTAATAGAGTTTCAACATAACCCTGATCATATGCCAGCTTAATAGTATTGTTCAACCATTCTCTAACTTTCTGATAGCGAGCGTCATAGGCGGCGATATAGTCATGAGCCTTGCCGATAGATATACCCAGATCCCGAGCCAAGCCAAAATCACTGATGCCGTACACAATGCTAAAGTTGACGGTCTTGGCTATATCTCTTTGCTCAGCATTTACTTCTGCCACAGGAACAGAAAAAAGAGAGCTGGCGGTTGCTTTATGAACATCAATATCCTCGGCGAAAGCTTGCAGCAAATTCGGATCCTGAGATAAATGAGCCAGTATCCTCAGCTCAATCTGCGCATAATCAGCATCAAGCAAAATATAACCGGGAGCAGCCACAAAAATATTGCGAATTTCCCGCCCTCGTTTAGTGCGGATCGGAATATTCTGAAGATTAGGATTTGAGCTGGACAAACGCCCGGTAGAAGTCAGTGTCTGATGATAGCTTGTGCGCACGCGACCATCCGCATCTACAGCTTGACTTAAGCCCTCGAGAAAAGTAGATTTCAATTTTGACAAGCTCCGATGCTCAAGTATTAAAGGTATAATCGGATGGCTGAATTGCAAAGCTTCCAGCTCATCAGCAGCAGTAGAATACTGCCCGGTTTTTGTCTTGCGCCCCGGCGGAAGCCCAAGCTCCTCAAACAGCACAATGCCTAGCTGCTTGGGCGAATTTAGATTAAATTCATGACCTGCCAAAGTAAATATTTCCTCTTCCAACACGGAAATATCCGTAGCCATTCTGTCTGTCTGTGACCTTAGTTCAGCTTGATCCAGGGTAATCCCTTTTGCCTCCATATCGGCCAGGACGCCGGCCAGAGAAAACTCTAACGCAAGTAAGCGCTCCAGTTTCAAATCCACTGCCATTTTCTCCTGCTTGTTTCTGACAGCGATCATTTGTTGCGCCCGATAAAAAATTCGGCTTTGCTCAGCCTCTGTTAAAGCAGTCTGATGTTCTAAGCCTTCCAACAGTGAGATTTGCGCATCGGCCACATGCTCAAACAGTGGATATGGCTGATAATCAGAAGCCAGAGTCCTACTCAATACAGACTCAAGTTGAATCTGTCCCTCCATCTGATCAAGCAGATACGCCGCAATTTTTAAATCAAAAGGCGGTTTTTTATAGGCTTTTTGTTTGAACTGGCGTAGAAAGTTTTTGTAGTCCCAGATTGTAAGCTTTCTGTCAGACAATTCAGATAGGAACTTTACAGCATCAGCGCCAGGCAGATGCATTACACAGCCTTCAGATGAAATCAAGCTGACCACATGGTCATTCTGTTCCTCCCAGGCGATAACAATCTCCTGATCTTTGCAATGCAGTAGAAACTCCTCTTTGTTGCTGAACTCAGTCTGCTCTTTTCCCGTTATGCTGCTATCCCGGCTCAACTTTATACTCCAATCAGCCAGTGCTTGCTCCAGGCCAAATCTGGGAATCATGCTCTTAAAGTCCAAGCGCAGAAAGAACTGTAACAGTTCAGAATCAGATTGCCTAAAATTAATATCAGTAAGATACTCTGGCAAATCAGGTATCGGAACCGCAAGCTCTATCTTGGCCAGATCATAAGATAATCTGGCCATATCCTCCTCTGCCCGGATCTTTTCTCCCAGCGCTCCGTTTATCTGATCCGCATTAGCAAGAACAGTTTCCAAATTCCCGTGCTCATGCAGAAGCTTAAGTGCTGTCTTCTCGCCTACGCCCTTAATACCGGGTATCCCGTCTGAACTGTCACCCATAAGTGCCTTTAAATCGACAACCTGTTCCGGAATCAGACCATATCTATCGGCCAGCACTTCGAGATTAATCACTTCCTGCTGAGTTAGACCACTGCGACTAACCGGCATCAACACTTCCGTGTTTTTATTAATAAGCTGGAAAGTATCACGGTCGCCGGAAACGATAGTAACCTTATAACCTTGTTCTACAGCTATATGTGCCATTGTGCCAATCAGATCATCAGCTTCATAACCTGACACTTCATATCTTTTGACTCCCAGGGCATCAAGGAGTTCTTTGGCCAGAGGCATTTGCAGGACCAGTTCATCCGGCATTTTCTTGCGGTCCCCTTTATATTCGCGATACATCTCATGTCTAAATGTCGGTTCAGGACGGTCAAATAAGGCAAATATAAGATCCGGCTGAATAAGGTCACGGTAGCGCAAAAACATATTTAAAAATGCATAGACGGCTCCGGTAGGGGTGCCGTCAGCTGAATTAAGATTCTGACGCCCCGCTAAACCATAATAAGCACGGTTCATTAGACTGTTGCCATCAAGCAACATTACAGTCTTATCTGTCAAATTATTACCTCTTTCTTCAGGAACTATTTTGCCAGCAGCCAGATCAGAATATGATCTCCGGGTCCGGTCCAGTTGACAGTATCTATAATCTGATCAGCTGTCTGTTTTAATTGTGCCTCAGTAGCTGAAAGAAATTCAAGCATATCCTTGCTGCTTCTAATCAGATCAAATGACAAGCCTTTTTTCTTCAGAAGAGATTCCGTCTGAGTTATATAAGACGGTTGTTCCTCAGGAAAGTCTATTGACAGACATAGATATCCCAACCAGGCAGTTTGAGTCGGGGAATTGTTTTGATAGAAAGTCAGATTGATTTCTTCGCTGCCGCCGATTTGAGCAATAGAATCCCGCAACTCAGATATCTGAGCATTATTTACTCTGATCCATTGAGCTTGCTCCAGGATCTGCACAAAGAGATTGTTCCATTGATCAAAATCCTCTTGGGCTTTGACGGCAAAAGTGCAAGACATGGTCGCAGCAAGTGATTCAGCCGGATTACCATGTTCTTCAGCAGAATCAGCCATTGTTTCCTTATCACATTCTGCCCCCGTGGGAACAGGTGATTTTGTTTCAGTTGACCTTAGATGATCCCGGCTGGCATCTTCATCGGCAATAGCTAGCTCCGGCGCCAAAAATTCCCCGGGATTTGTAAATATGCCTTTTTCTAGCGTAGAGACGGCATCTTTTGCTCTAAACAAATTTGCCACTTGTATCAAGCCAAGAGAAAGCAAAAAAACTGCTGCAACAGGAGCGACGAATTTGAGAAGGAATTGACCGGCATTTAATGATTTGGACGTCTGTGTTTCAACAAGATTAAGAGTTGGTTGATTCATATTTTTTAAGACATTAGCCTTAATGCGCTTCCTTTGCTCATCCGTCAAGGATTTCCGGCTGACAATATCTGTTTCAGCACGGAACCGAGCCAGTAAAAACTGCCCTTGCTCAACCAGCTTCTGATCCGGCTGCCCGGAAATACTCTCCTTTTGCTGATAATTTATATTTTTCTCATCTATGCTCATATCTGCACTCACACCTATTGTCAATCATTGCTGTCATCCATTTGACGAAGGATCGGATTAAATGGTTCCCGGATTTAATATTTTATTGTCTTCTCTTTCTTGCATATTTTGTGCCAACTGCGCTCTGCCACGACTTAATCTGGACTTAACCGTTCCAGCGGGAACATCCTGCAGTGCAGCGATTTCATTGACACTGAAACCGCCCAGCTCAAATAAAATCACGGTATCCCGGAAAGGTTCCGGCAAACTCAGCAAGGCGGTACGAATCTCTGATACAGTCTCAGCGCGTTCAGCTTCCTCGCTCACGGGAATTTGATTCTGAACCGGTAATCCTGAGTAGTCATCAGCCCAAAGATCTTCTTTTTGCCTGCTCTTATGACGAAGAAAATCGTAGCAGATATTGATGGTAATACGATAGCACCAAGTAAAAAAAGAAGCTTTTCCGGCAAAGCTATTGAGACTGTTCATAATTCTGATCAGAGAGTTCTGCAAACAGTCTTCGGCATCAAAAGAATTGCTCGTCATTTTTAGACATAAGGGATAAAGCCTCGACATCAAGGCTTCCAACATTTGATCTATCGCTTCAGAATCTCCCTCCTTAGCAGCTTGAAGCCATTGTATCCACGGAGCTTCCATCTTGAACTAAGTTTAACATTTATTCACAGTATTAGGGCAAATCCCGTTTCGCCGCATAACTTAGTAAATCGCCGGCCAGTTGTGCGGCAGCACGGCTTTCATCCTCTAAAACAACCGCAATGGCTATTGGATGAGTTTCCGAAATCAGATAGCCCGTAAAAAGGGAATTAACAACTGGTTTTCCTTCAGAATCAATCATTTCAGCGGTACCTGTCTTGCCGGCGATTTTCAGCCCATCACGATAGGCTCTTTTACCTGTGCCTGAGGATACGGTGTCCAGCATCAATTTCTCAATTGCCGCAGCTATGTGCTGATCACAGCAAATAAAATACTGCTCCGGATTTCTCTCCTGACCGGTAACACCTGTAGGATCAATTTCTTGTCTGAGCAGATGCGGCTTCATCAATACTCCTTCGTTAGCAATGGCACCGGACAACATAGCCAGATGTACAGGACTGAGAGTAAGTCTATCGCGGCCTATAGGTTGGCCAACACCTGCCCAAGATAGCGCGCCTATACCAGGCTCTGTTAGATCAATAATACTAGTAGCAATCTTAAGGCGATCAACAAACAATTCTTGATTAAAACCAAAGTCTTTTGCCTGTTCAAGTAAACGTTCACGCCCTAACTCGACCGCTAACTTGCCGAAGAAAGCATTGCAGCTTTTAGAAAATGCCTTAGCCAGATCAACTCTGCCATGTCCCTCCGGCGTCAGCGTTTCTTTAGCTCCGGCAGACACTATCGGTTCTTTGCCCTTACAATCAACTGTCATTGTCACATCGAGTTTACTATCTGACAAGAGAGCAGCTGCAGGGATGATTTTGAAAGTAGAGCCCGGCAAATAGCGCCCGAAAAGAGCTCTGTTAAACAATGAACCTTCAACAATATTTGTCCAGTCAATAATATCTTGCGGATATAAGCGCGGCGAACTCACCAGAGCCAAAATATCTCCTGTCCGGTAATTGAGCATCACAATGCTGCCATGATAGTCTGACAATAACCGGTCCGCTTTCAACATAAGCTTTGAATCCACTGTCAGAATCAGATCATTACCTGTAAAGCCTTGTCTTTTGATGTCAAGTAACAGTTGTGTAAAAAAGGGACGAGAAGTTCCAAGCAATTCCGGCATATATACTGACTCAATGCCGAAAGGCAAGCGATGAGTATAGTCTCCGACTAAATGCAGGCAGGCTCTGGCTAAAGCGGGATCAGCAGCATATTCTCTTTCGCCATTTTTACTGTGTGCCAGCAGAACCCTATCCGCGCTCAGAATACTACCTGCACGGCTATATCTTTGCCTTAGAGCTTGTTTGTTCTCCCCTGCTGCCACTGAGAGCTCTTGCTGGCTCCTCTTTTGTTGCACAAAGAGACCGGCAAGCAGGAAAGCAACCAGCAGAACCAAAAGAACCGTTACAATTTTTAGATTGCGTAAAAATTGTTTCATGCCTTAATATGCAATCTCACTTTCTAACTTCTGGACAAATAGCCTAAAGTTGAAGTATCAACTCCATCTGTTTTAGAACGTCGATAACCTCCCTTTTCTCTTCTGGCAGCCACTCCCAGTAAGAGTCCGGACATCAGAAATTTGGCCAGCAGCGAGCTGCCGCCACGGGCAATAAATGGCAGGGTAATTCCAGTCAGAGGTATCAGTCCGGTAGTGCCGCCAATCGCAATGATCGCTTCCATAAAAAAGGCGGTTGTCAGAGCCAAAGTCAGGCTGACACTATAGCCATCCCGCCCTTTCATGACCGCGGTAATCCCGGACAGCCAAATAGCAAAGAAGAGAATAATGATGGCAATCCCTGTGATCAGGCCCAATTCTTCGCAGACGATAGAAAAAACCATATCCTCTGCAGCCAGCGGAATCGACTCGGGAGCTCCCCTTGTCAGGCCTTGGCCAATAGCCCCGCCTCTGCTCACAGCTTGCAAGGCATAGACAATCTGACTGTTTTGCGGATTAACCTCTTCCCATAGGGAGATCCAGCCATAAATTCGCCTCTGCACATACGGCATACTGTGATAGGCAAAAACACTGGCGCCGGCTCCTAAAACCAGTACTAATGATGTGAGCAGATACTCCGAGGTCATAACCGCAAAAACAACCAGAGTAACCGGCAGCAGAATCATTGCAGAACCAAGATCCGGCAGCAACAACAATAAACCAAAATTTACTGCTGCCCAAATCGCAAAGCGAATTTGAATTTTCAATGGCGGCCTTGTCTTAAAAAATGCAGCCAGAACTAACAGCCAGCCGACTTTGGCAAATTCTGTCAGTTGTATAGAACGTGATCCTATATAAATCCATAGACCTGCACCATGTGTCTCTTGACCACGCCCCAAGATGAATGTCAGAAGCAGGCTCAGAGTTGTAGAGATCATTGCAATCAGACCCAGTTTTTCCAACAATCTGGTCTTGGCTGAAATCAAACTTATGACTACAATGAGCAAAAGACCAGCCACAATGATCAGGCATAGTTGACGCCAATCTGATAATCGTGTAAGAATTGCTTGCTCTTTTTTGTCTCCGGTGACTCTTAATCCCCAAAAAGAAAATCTTGTTTGTATAATAAACCCCGTCAGATACAGAGCTTTAAGCGCAAGAAAAATGTCTCTGCTGAAATTTTTGAGTAACAAATTCAGAAGCAGAAACACCAGATCGGACGCTGCCAACACCAACACGCTAAATGCAATAATGAAAGAACGATGTGGCAGGAAAGATTCCGGCAGCGTATAGACCAGAATGCCCATACATAGTAGAAAAAACAGATGGAGCAGAATTAAGGTCACAAACATTTGACCACTTGTAGTTGCGGTAATATTATCTAAGGCATCTTTATAACCATCATCAGGCAAATATTTCCTATCATCAACCAGGGTCAGCTTGGTACTGCCCAGACCAATAACATCATTATTTTTAATTTGGGTTCTTCTATTTGCCGGCTGCCCATTAATCCAAATCAAGGAACGTTTAGAAACAGGTTCTAAAAACCATGCGCCATCATAGAGAAACAGTTGGGCATGTCTTCTTCTGACACCCCTGTCACGCAGGCGTACATCGGCAAAGCTTGCAGTTCCAATCAAATTGGTATGAAAGAGCCTTTCCGGCAAAAAACTCTTTTCTTTTAGGCTTTCACGCAATAAAAAGAAATAAGTTGCCGGTTGCGCCGAAATTTTCATTTGTACCCTAACAGCTCGCCAGACTCGTATTAACAACAAAAATGCAATAAGGAACAGAAACGGACCTGTCAAGTAGCGCAAATAATAACTTAAATGGGTTATGAAAGACATTAAATCGGCTCCGATTTACTATTGTGCAGCTTTCGGATTGATAAGATGGATTAGTTCGTGCATATGCTGATTCAGTTCATTGGCATTTTGAGGGCATTTGATCAATTTTTTCAGATGATCCCATTCCTGCTCCAACATCTCAGTGGTATTAATTTGGTCGAGAATATAGATCTCGGAATGCTCGGTCTGGATTTTCTCTTCATCCAGGAACAATTCCTCTGCCATTTTTTCTCCCGGACGCAAACCCACAAACTGGATTGGTATATCAACATTTGGCTCATAACCGCTGAGCCGTATCAAATCAGTTGCTAAGTCGACTATCTTGACTGGTTGACCCATGTCAAGGATAAATATTTCTCCGCCCTTGGCAAAGCAACTTGCCTGCACTACCAGAGAGGAGGCTTCCGGGATTGTCATAAAAAAGCGTTTGATATCAGGATGTGTTACGGTTACCCGCTTCTCTGTTTGAATCTGCTTCTTAAATAAAGGTATGACACTACCCTCACTGCCCAGCACATTGCCGAATCTGACACAGGCAAAGGTAGTAGCAGGGTACTTCATATTAATAGCAAGGGTTGTGATCTCTGCCAGCCTTTTTGTAGCGCCCATAACATTGGTCGGATTGACTGCTTTATCCGTGGAAATAAGCACAAACTTTTCTGCTTTATGCTTGCCGGCAGAATCAGCTACATTAAATGTGCCATAAACATTATTCTTAACTGCTTCACATGGATTATCTTCCATCAAAGGAACATGCTTGTGGGCAGCCGCGTGATATACCAGGTCGGGTTTCCAGACTTTAAAAATTTCATCGATCCGTTCTCTATCACGCACAGATCCGATCAGCACTTTAGTCTTAACGACAGGATAATCCCTGCTCAGCTCCAATTGCAGTGAGTAGGCATTATTTTCATAAATGTCAAAAATCAGGATCGTCGAAGGCAAAAAGGAGGCAATCTGTCGACACAACTCCGCGCCGATCGAGCCACCCCCTCCCGTGACCAATACTGTTTTATTTTTTATTTTTTCACTTATGCCTGCAGTGTCCAAAACAACCGGATCACGGCCCAAAAGATCTTGAATGTCAATATCCCTCATCTCGCCAATATTGGAACGCCCTTCCATTGAATTGCTTAGGAAGGGGACTATTTTGATCTCACATTTTGTCTGTTGACAGATCTTAATTATCTCGCGGATGTTTTTGCTGGAGGCACTGGGTATAGCCAAGATGATTTCATCAATCTTATACTCCTTGGCCAGATCCGGGATATCGTGCCTGGTACCAAGAACAGGAACACCATTTACTTTATAAGTTTGCTTGAGCTTATTGTCATCAACCGCAAGCAGAGGAATTCGCTTATTTTGCCTTCGCAACTCTGTAATCAATTGACTGCTCGCCATACCGGCTCCAACAATCATAACGCGGATTAAAGATTCGGAGGATAATCTCCTATTATCACGATGCCGGCGTGATAGAACACTCTTCGATCCGGTTAGGCGGTAGATAAAACGAATTGCCGCAACTGCGGTAAAAAGCAAAAACCAATAGATCACATAAATTTGGAAAGGCAATCTTTGTCCGATAATCTGGGTAATAATTAAGGACACAAGCATCTGAAATGTCACACCAGCCACCAGAATCAGATAGGTCACTCCGCTTGCATAGGCCCACATTTGATCATAGAAACCGACCAGATAAAAAACCGCGATTGAGGTCAATAGATAGATATACCAAGTATCTTTGAAACGCTCAAAAATTTTTGGTGTCAAGTGCAACTCCGTCTGGAATAGCAAAAAGGCTAAGAACAAAGCAATAACTGATGCTATTGCATCATAAGCCAGAAGAAACGCTTTCTTGGGTGTAATTCTGCGGTTAGGTTTTCTCATAATAGCTGATCAGATTAGCTTGCGTGCTTCTCCAAATACTGATTTAAATCCCGGACAAGCGCCGCTGCATCAATGCCATGCACCTGACAAGCCTGCTCCAGGGTTTCATGACGAGCCATAACACAGCCCAAACAATATAAGCCATAGGCAAAGAATACTCCTGCCAGGTTCTGATCTTGTTCTATAATATCGGAAACCAACATATCTTTAGTAACCCGTGCGGTCATAGTATTTACCCCCAATCAGCACGAAAAACCAATAATTATACTAATTTATAGTATCTTACCACTTAAAAAACCGCAACAATTATCGGTGGAAAGGCTCAAAACATTGAAGTTAGGCACTTTCAGGCTTGACATTATATAAAACCATAGTTAATAATAGGGAAGAATCAAGACTCCAAGGAGGTTTTCCATGAACAAGACCGATTTAATTGATGCAGTCGCCAAGAAAACAAAGCTCAGTAAAAAAGATAGCGAATTGGCCATCAATGCAGTACTGAACACCATTACCGATACTCTCGCCGAGGGGGAGAAAGTCGTATTGGTTGGCTTTGGCACATTTGAGGTGCGTCAGCGTGCTGCCCGTAAAGGCCGCAACCCAAGCACAAAAGAGGAAATTCATATTCCTGCATCTAAAGCACCCGTCTTTAAAGCCGGTAAAAACCTGAAAGAAAAAGTTAACAACTAAACTTATTATCTATTTTATTTAACCAAAACCACCGGCTAAGCCGGTGGTTTGTTATGTCCTCCTATGGCGGACAATGTTATTCCTGCCTCTTTGTATCCCTGGCATTGCAATTGTATCCGGCTTCCTCAGTTGAGATAAAACAGGTAAAGCAAACAATAAAACGAAGAAGCTAACACCCGCTCCGCTCTTGAGACAGCCGCGAACGAAACTCCTTCATAACTTGATCATGTAGTCTGGCTAAAGTAGAGGTTACCGTTGGTTTGTCTTCTTGATTGTCACGACACAACCAAAAGATTTTTTGATCATTATTTTTGCCCCGACTCAAAGAGCTCGCTTCATCATCCAATAGAGTTTTAATCAAATAACGCAAATTTCGTTCTATTTGCGGCAAAGTGATCCGAAATTCTTCAGCTATCACAGGATAAAGGCGTTTGGTAATCGGGCTGATCAATGCCGGATCCCTAAAAATCAAAAATAGCATTCTCTTCAGTAACACATAGCCACGAAGTCCTGCTCTGAAGCTATATCCGCTCATAATTCTGTCAATGCATGATTCTACCAAGGAATCATCAACAGCCAGCTGATCCCGAAAAGACAAAGCTACTTCGGAGGTATAATCGCTGAATCGCCTGGCAGCATAGCTAGCTCCTTTTCTGCCGTCCAAAACAAATTCGATTCTGCCTGACATATCTACCAGACCCATTATGCCTTTTTTCTGGAGAATTCTATTGACATTATTCAACAGATCCTTGTCCGAAGCGGCAAGATAAATGTGAATGACAGAATCTGGCTTTGCAGATAAACCGTTCACGTGCGGCGAGCGCGGAAGACAAAAAATCCCGTCGGAATCCTTCCCTGATGCTCTTTGAGTTCTTTCATTTCTGTCCATAATTCTATACCTTCCCGTTTTAATTTTTTGTTTCATAGTATTGATATTTAAAAATTTCCGACTATATTGCTTTTATCACAGCAAATACCGTGCTGAATCAGGTTATAGCAAAAAATTTCTATCCTGTAATATTTATAGCACAAGCTCAGAGGGTGCTGCCTATCACTTGCAAATATAATCCTACTAAAGCACCAAGGATCATTCGCTATCAGGGCTGGCTTCTTTAACTGCAGTGAAACGAATCACATAATGCATATTTGGTGAGGACATGATCTGCAATTTATCCCCTATAGGCCAATCATAACCTAAAGGAGAGTGATAATAACGGATATCATTTATGACTATATAGTTCCCTTTGATGTCATTTGAGGTCAAAACGGCTTCCGTTAAATCATAATGACCGCTTGCCAGTTGAACCAAATCCATCAGTCTTGGATAAAGCTGAGTTATTGTGGACCAAGCTATTACGATAGCTATGATTACCGGGAACAGATAAGAATACCATTTTTGATTATTATGGTTCCAATTTACACGGAGCAGGGCAATCAGAAATCTGACTAAAAAAAGAACCAATAAAAGACTGACAAGCAAACCAAATAAAAAATATATTTTCATCTTGTTTCATTCCTCTGTTACTGCAAGGTCGGGGAAAAGGGCAAAAAATTCCTCCCTGCTGATAATGCTAATCCCCAGAGAATTCGCCTTGTCAATTTTACTTCCTGCCTTTTCTCCCGCAATGACATAATCGGTTTTTTTAGAAACAGATCCCGATACTCTGCCACCCGCATTTTCAATTAAACCAGTAAACTGTTCTCTACTCAAATCCGGGAAGCTGCCAGTGATAACGAAGCTTAGATTTGACAGGGGGGTCTCAAGAGATACCGGCTCCTCATCAAACATTCTGACTCCCGCTGCAGCAAGCTCTGCCAAGAGATGCCTGTTCTGATCCTGTCTAAAGAATCTAAATAGATTGTCTGCCGTGATCTCTCCTACATCAGGAATCTGAAGCAAATCCTCGATTTCAGCTTCGCACAGCTTTGTCATTGAACCCATTGCCGCAGCAATATTCCGCGCTGTCTGGCGCCCGACTCCGGGGATGCCAAGACCTGATAATAACTGATATAGAGGATTTTGTTTGCTTTTTTCAATCTGTGCCAATAAATTGTCAACTGAACGTTGCCGGCCGATAATACCCAGATCGATCAGCTCGGCACGGCGAGAAAATAATTTATATATATCAGCTATGCTCTTGAGATAACCATGATCCATCAATGTTTCTACAGTTGCCGAGCCTAAGCCGGCTATGTCCATGGCCGCGCGGGAAGCAAAATAGACCAGATGTCTGGATAATTGGGCGGGACAATCCAGGCCTGTACAAAATAAATCAGCGCCCTCATCAATATAGACCGTATCTGCGCCGCAGACAGGGCAATTTGACGGGAGCAAAAATCTTTTCGTCCCTTCCGGGCGCTTTTCAAAATCTACACCGATAATTGCCGGAATGATCTCACCGCTCTTATGAACCCGAACTGTATCCCCGACTCTGATATCAAGTGCATCAATATAGCCCTGATTATGCAATGTTGCCCGACTGACCAGAGTTCCTGCCAATTGCACCGGTTCCAGGATCGCCATCGGTGTTATTCGACCGGTTCTCCCGACCTGAACAATAATATCCCGGAGCAAAGTACTCTTCTCCTCCGGAGGATATTTAAATGCTACCGCCCAGCGGGGCACTTTACTGGTAGCGCCCAATCTGCTCCGCAGATCCAGATCATCAACTTTGATCACTGCGCCGTCTATCGCATAATCTAGCTGACCCCGCAACCGGCCAATCCCGTTTATAGCTTCCTCAATCTCTTGATCCGTCCTGCAGACAACAAAATCAGGGCTAACTGAAAAGCCTTGTGCCTCCAGCCAACGCAAGGATTCTGCATGGCTGTCAAAAATATCCGGTTCTGACAACTGAAGATTGAAAACAAAAAATCTAAGCTTTCTCTCTCTAACAATTTGAGAATCCAGTTGGCGCATCGTACCGGAGGCCAAATTGCGCGGATTAGCATATGTTTTTTGATTTTGATCCTCCAAAACCCGATTAATATCCTCAAAGTCCGATACCAACATATAGACTTCGCCCCGGACTTCCAGATCAATTACCGAGGGATCAATGAAAGCGGGAACTCCTGCCAGTTCCCGGGCATTTTTTGTAGCATCCTCGCCAAAAAATTCGCCATCTCCCCTTGTTACTGCTTGAACCATCACTCCATTGCGATAGCGGATACTGAGAGAAAGACCATCAATTTTTCTTTCAACGACAAATAAAGTATTCTCGTCTACTTGTCTGATTCTTTGCGTAAAATCAGCCACATCGCTCCAAGAAAACACATCCTGGAGCGATAACATCGGCACACGATGCCTGACCTGGCCTAAAGCAGAATCAGCTTGTCCCCCTACCACCTGTGTCGGTGAATCCGGCACAATAAACTCAGGCCATTGCTGTTCCAGATTGATCAGTTCCTGCAGCAAAAGGTCATATTCGGCATCAGAGACGGCCGGCTGATCAAGGTTATAATATTGATGATTATATTGCCGCAGCTGCGCACTAAGACGACTGATTTTCTCTTGGGCCTTTGACTCTTCGGACTGGACTATCTCAGGCTTTCCCATCACAACCTAGTACATTTACTATTTTATGAGCAACCATGCTTTCAATTGCATTCCTGGCGGGGCCGAGATATTTGCGCGGATCAAATTCTGCCGGATTTTCAGCCATGACTTTGCGGATTGTACCAGTCATAGCCAGACGGAGATCACTATCTATATTAATCTTACAAACCGCCATCTGAGCTGCTTTGCGGAGCATACTCTCAGGTATGCCAATGGCGTCAGGCATATTCCCGCCGTGTTGATTGATCATTTCTACATATTCGGGAACTACGGAGCTGGCACCATGCAGAACGATCGGAAAACCGGGTAATAATTTCTGAATTTCTTCAAGAATATCAAATCTCAACTGCGGTTTTTGTCCGGGCTTGAACTTGTAGGCGCCGTGGCTGGTTCCAATCGCTATCGCCAGAGAATCACATCCGGTTCTGGTCACAAAATCCTCGACCTGTTTAGGATCAGTATATGATGCCTCTTCCGCACTAACCTTTACATCATCTTCCACGCCTTCTAAACGACCCAGCTCAGCCTCGACAGTAATATAGGGATCATGGCTGTGAGCATAATCAACCACTTTTTGCACTAAAGCTACATTTTCTTCATAGGGCAAATGTGAGCCGTCAATCATAACTGATGTAAAACCGCCATCAATTACACTCTTGCACAATTCAAAGCTGTCCCCATGATCCAGATGCAAAGCAATGGGCAGATCGGATTCGATAATAGCCGCTTCGACCAATTTGAGCAGATACGTCTGATTGGCATATTTCCTAGCGCCGGCAGACACTTGCAAAATCAAAGGTGCTCTCAACTTTGTGGCTGCGTTAACGATACCCTGGATAATCTCCATATTGTTGACATTGAAGGCTCCAATTGCATAGCCACCCTCATAGGCCTTCTTAAACATGTCTATCGTAGATACTAATGGCATTTTTTCTCCCCTTTTCACAACCATTGAATTTTATTGGTTTAAAAACCAGTTATCATAATCATATCATTGACATCAATTTGTCGCGTCTGTTTTTGATGTTTTCCAGCATGCCGCTGTATTTTTCGATCTTATCTTTCTCCAGCGATACAATATGTGGCGGCGCCTTAGCCACGAAATCAGTATTTGCCAGTTTCTTTTCTGCCCGTTTAATTTCACTTTGAAGTCTGTCGGCTTCAGCTGTCAGGCGTTCTATTTCGACCTCAATATCCAGCAGCTCTCGCAAGGGAATGAAAATCTCTCCGCCGGGGAATTGGATTTGCACTGCATCGGCAGGAATCGCATCGCGGTCGATATGACAGGAAATTTCCCCTGCCCGCGCCAGTCTCTTCATGAAGAGACTGTTATCAGAAAACAAGGTCAAAATATCTTGATCACTGCTTAAGACCATCAGCTTAATTTCCTGCTGTGGGGATAGCTTATATTCTGCCCGGATATTTCTGACCTGCCGGACAGCTTCCATCAGAATACGCATCTGTCCCTGTTCCAGCTTAAAATCATAATTGGGCTCAGCCAGTGGCCACTTTGCTCTAATTAATTGACCCTGATCATGGATCAGATGCCGATAGATCTCTTCTGTCACAAATGGCATGAAAGGATGCAATAAAGTGATAGTCTGAATTAAGACACGATTGAGAGTATATTGCGCGCTAAGTCTCGACCGGCTGTCTTTCTCAAGCAGCCTGGGCTTGACAGCCTCAATATACCAATCACAGTAGAGATCCCACAGGAAAGAATATGTCTTAGTTAAGGCCAAGCCGGTCTCAAAGTTTTCCAGATTGCGCTCAACTTCGCGAATCGTTTCATTTAGTTCTGCCAGTATCCAGCGATCCTCCAGTACCAGGTCAGAGTCCTTGACAGAAGAGAAGTCCATTTCCTGATCAAAGTTCAAAACTACGAAGCGCAGCGCATTCCATATTTTATTCATGAAATTGCGGCCGGCTTCAATTTTTTCATTTTGGAAACGTTGGTCATTGCCCGGCGCGCTACCGATAACCAAGGCATAGCGCAATGCATCAGCCCCATAGCTATCAATTACTTCCATCGGATCAATGCCGTTTTTCAACGATTTAGACATCTTTCTGCCCAATGCATCACGAACCAGACCATGGACAAATACATAGCGAAACGGAATCTGGCCGGTATGCTCCAGCGCCGAAAAGATCATGCGCGAAACCCAGAAAGTAATAATATCGTAGCCGGTCACCAGAACATCTGTCGGATAAAAGTAAGACAATTCTACGGTTTGTTCGGGCCAGCCCAGAGTCGAAAACGGCCACAGCGCTGAAGAAAACCAAGTATCAAGAGTATCTTCGTCCTGAACCAAGGAAGACTCGCCACAATGATGGCAGCTGTCAGGAGTTGTGGTAGCCACGCTCTGTTCGCCACAGTTAGTGCAGTACCAGACAGGGATACGATGCCCCCACCACAATTGACGCGAGATACACCAGTCCCGGGAATTTTCCATCCAGTTGAAATATGTTTTCGCGAACCGTTCCGGTACGAAATCGATCTTACCTTCTTGCACTACTTCAATTGCAGGCTTGACCAGATCCGACATTTTGACAAACCACTGCAGGGAAATGCGCGGCTCAACAACAGTAGCACAGCGATAACAAGTGCCCACAGCATGATTAATTTGTTCGGTCTTGACTAGGAAACCTCCCTCCCGTAGATCTCTCACGATCTCTCTTCTGGCCTCTTCAACATTCATACCTGCATAGCGGCCGCCATGTTCATTCAAATAAGCATCTTCCGTCAACAAATTGATGACCGGCAGATCATGTCGGAGGCCGATTTCAAAGTCATTAGGATCGTGAGCGGGTGTAATCTTAACAACACCTGTTCCCAACTCACGATCAACATAATGATCTGCAATAACAGGAATCTCTCTATCAGTCAGGGGCAGCCTGACCATCTTGCCAATATATGATTGAAAGCGCTCATCAGCAGGGTGAACCGCTACCGCAGTGTCCGCCAACATAGTTTCAGGTCTGGTTGTCGCCAGAACCAGATCTGCTGATCCGTCAACCAGAGGATAGCGAACATAATAGAAAGCCGCTTCGACATCAATATATTCAACTTCAGCATCTGAAATTGTAGTCAGACAACTGGGGCACCAGTTGATAATACGTTCGCCGCGATAGATCAGACCTTTGTTATACAGTCTGACGAAAACTTCATTGACAGCATGAGACAGTTTTTCATCCAATGTGAATCGTTCGCGATCCCAATCGCAGGAGGCACCCAGTCTTGCTAACTGATCGGTAATTGCCCCGCCATAAAGCTCTTTCCATTCCCAGGCCCTAGCCATAAATCCTTCGCGCCCGAGATCCTCTTTAGTCAGCCCTTCTTCACGCATTGCTTCCACAATTCTGGCTTCCGTGGCAATCGCAGCATGATCCGTACCGGGCAACCACAATGCTTCATAGCCTTGCAGGCGCCGCCAGCGAATCAAGATATCCTGTAAAGTATTGTCCAGAGCATGCCCCATGTGCAGCCGCCCGGTAATATTGGGCGGTGGCATGACAATACAATATGGATCCTTATCCCGATTGGGCGCTGCAGCAAAGGCCTTGCTCTTTAACCATGAAGCATATATCTGCTGTTCCTTAGCCATTGGATCAAAAGTCTGTTCTATCGCATCTATTCTTGCCATATTTGTCTCCTAGAAGTTGTAATCCCTTCAAAATCCAAACTACCCTTTCCGCCCGGATCTTGAATGGCGAAAGAAATACGGACTATCCGTTCCAGATTCAACTGAGCGGCGCCTAGATTAAATTTCGCGACCTGCAAATGCGGTTGTTGCTGAATCAGACATTCCGGGAAAATATAGACTACCTGATTTTCATCCTCCATCTCAAGCCCCAGTCTTTTCGCTCTGAGATCCGGATTGTGGAGCAGAATATTCAGTTCTCCCCAGCCGGATAAATTCAGCGGCGGATAAGATGAAGCATACCCTAATTGCGGCTCCATTACCAAGGGACGCTCATCGGCATTTCTATACTCAGCCTTAATTGTTTTTAAGGCTTCATTCTCATGACTGGAAACCAGTTTCAATTCACCCCGGCCTGAACTGATAGTCCAAAGCTCTCTTTCTCCCGGCCAATCCTGCTCGGGAATTCGCGCCGGATCAGGCAAGAGCTCAGCCCAAGCGAAATCAGTAATGCGATCGCATTTCATCCAGACCTGCGGCTCATAATGATCAGCCGGATCCATATCGAGGCGAAAAGCCGGAACCGGCATACCATCAGGTCCTGTCAGATTAGCCTCCCGGTTGAAATTAGCATAAGCATAGGTTAGGGATACCGGATCCGCAAGTTCATCGTGCCAGACAATTACTTTGACGCCATATAAGATTCTGGCATTTGCTTTGACAAAAATTCGCTCTGCCCCGCAAATGGCAAACCCCTCCAAGCTATGCGTTCCCGGACGTAAAATCAGGCCCTGTGAGGCTTTGCCGAACTTTTCAAAATCAATCATGAATTTATTGCCAACCTTTTCCACGGCTTTTGGTTCCGGTGAGGAAGACGGCAAATCATAACCATACGCAAGGCCCAAAGCAATACTCGCCATTCGCCGGCCAATCGCTTCTTTTGCGACCGGATGCGCCGGATAACGGTAAGTCTCATTGCGGCTATTATAGGTCAAAGGCAAATCCGAGATGGTTACCATGCCGGCCTTGACTGGAAGTTTGCGCCGTAAATCGCTGAGCGCCTCATTAAATAACACCACAGTTCTGGCATCAGCACGGGGATAGCAATAAGCGGCGATCTGACTGTAAATTAAGCGCAATTCATTTTCAGGCGCCACAAACATCTCCTTTAGAATTGAGACCAGAACAGGGAAAGCCCTGGTATAATAATCCGGACTGTCAGCATCGCTCTCTCCCTGATACCAGAGTACACCGCGCACACCCAGTCCGATAAAAGGCGCCAATTTATGATTAAACATTGTGGCGGGCTGATATCTGGTCTGAAAATTGCCGCTTTGCGGAACCTCAAGATTATCTTTCAGAGTCAGACGGCGCACTGTCCGCTTCTCATGGACTATGGAATTCTCTTGATCTCCGGGCTTTTTCTTAGTAGGATTGGCGCTATTCCAATTATCCTGATCGCGGTACAGATGCAATTCACGGACATGATTTTTTAAATACGGATCTTGCTCTATGATCTCCCGGGGCAGCCAGCTATGGATATACGTCCCCGCACAGCCCATATCATAAATGCCGATCGGCAAGAGCAACTGTTCCTCAAGCCTCAGAGCAAAAGAGTAAGCAATGCCTGAGATAACTGCCATCTCTTCAGGATGGCTCCCCCTGTACCAGCGGCCGGAAGCAATATAGCCGACCGGATGATAGCTGTACTGCGGCATATTATCGTCCAGACCATCCTCCGCCATGGCAAAAATCCTGATATGATTCATGGTGGCAGTAAGATCCAGACGCAGAGCCAGATCACAACTCGCCACCGGCATGGCCATATTGTCCTGCCCTGCCGCAAACCAAATCTCTCCCACGAGAATATCCTCGATTTGCAAATTCGCATCATCACAGGAGAGAATCAATGTACAAGGATCCAGTGAGGCTTCCAAAGCTGGCAGCTTAAAATTGAAACGGCCATAGCGATCCGAGCGGTCCTTATCCTCATAGATCAAGCCATACTGGGTTTCAAGATCAGTAACGATATGGCCATCGGCAGGTTGGCGAAATAAACTGATGCTAACTTCCCGCTCAGGCGCACAAACACCAGGCACCCGCAACGGCACTTTCTGCTGAATCACCATACCTGTAGCAAAATAGCCCGGCAGACGAAAATTACTATCCGACATTCAGTCACCTCTATCTATTAGACCACTATACACGACTTTTGCCTCTCATGTCTCAGAATTCAATACCAGGCGCTCCCGGACAATCCCGGCCCGCCCGGCCTCTAACTCGGAATATCCTGTCTCACGGCACAAAGCCCGCAAAAACAGATCCGGTCGCAAATTAGCCGCACTGCCGGCCTTTGCCAGCAGCACAGCCTCATCATTCGACCAAGAAATCAGTTTTAGCAATAGCGGCCTGATATCAATTTCCCTCTCACCTCTTTTGCCATGTTTCAAAACCGGCAAAGAACCATCGCCGGCAAACAACTCCGCGATAGCCCGGCCAATAGCCGGAGCCCGGAAACAGTATTCAGCCTGATGAACCTGAGCCATCAGGCTGCGTTCCGTCTCGGTTCGAATTTCACCCTTGACGAAGACGATCCCCTGTGGTGCCGCCTCATTTAGTCTTAGCAACAGCTGTTCCGGGTCAGGCGCTGATTGTGACCTTAAAGTAACTTCACAGAGATCAGCTTTCAGCTCGATGCCAACACCCGCCGGCAAGGCAAACACAATCTGCGGACGCGGGTTGAAACCCTCCGACCAGGCCAGGGGCAAACCTGCCCGCTTGAAAAGACGCTCCATAGTCCTCATCATATCGAGATGCCCCAGCCAGGAAGGCACACCGGAACGGCAATATGTTAATCTAAGCCGCCATTCCGTATCTCCGCAACGCTCCTGAGACGAATCTACCCCCGTATCGGGAATGGCGGGGGGCCTGTCGGCGTCTTCGGCAAATGATGAGTCTGACTGCCGCCTGTCGCTTCTCGGCGCCGCGCGTTCCATACAGACACCGCAGCGATAGACCTCAGCGCCACAATGGCTGCATAATTCCCGGCATTCAGCAGTCGTTTCCGCCAGCAGAGCTTTTTCATATTCCTCCCAGAGAAAGTCCTTATCTATTCCCATATCCAGATGATCCCAAGGCAAAACCTCGTGTCTGTCTCTGGCGCCGGTATAATGATCAATATCCAATCCCGAATCAGCCATAGCTCTCTGCCAGCGGGAAAAATCGAAGCCTTCGCGCCAGCCGTCGCAATAGCCGCCGGTTTGCCAGCTGCGGAAAATTACTTCACTCAAGCGCCTGTCTCCCCTGGCCAGTACCGCTTCAATCACACTGCTGCCGAAATCATGCCATTGATAACTGATAACCCTGCTCTTAAGTTCGTCAGCTAATAATTGCTGATGCTCCACCATCAGCTCTGGGCTTGCCTGAGCCACCCATTGGAACGGCGTAAAAGGCTTGGGAATAAACATGGCAGTACTGACAGTGATCTGGGGTTTGCGCAACTTTCCCGGTTCAGCCAGCTCCCGATAGATACGCAGTATCTGATAGACCAGTGTAGCAATAGCCTCTACATCCTCCCCGGTTTCTGTCGGCAAACCAAGCATAAAGTAGAGCTTCAGCCGGTTCCAGCCGCCGGCAAAAGCTGTCCGGGCCGCAGTGAGCAAATCCTCTTCCGTAATATTTTTATTGATCACATCGCGCAGGCGTTGTGTCCCTGCCTCCGGAGCAAAGGTCAGCCCTGCCTTGCGAGTGGCGGAAATCCTAGTCATCAACTCGAAATCAAAACTGTCCAGGCGCAGGGACGGCAGAGAGATATTTACCTTGTCCGCAGTCAGTTTCTCCGCCAAAGACGCTGTCAGCGCGTCAATCTCCGAGTAATCGCTGCTACTGAGCGAGAGCAGACCTATCTCATCATAGCCGGTCGCTTCATAGAGTTCAGTCGCAAGCCCTGTAAGCTTTTGCCGGCTCCGCTCGCGGAGCGGGCGGTAAATCATGCCCGCCTGGCAGAAACGGCAACCGCGCGGGCAGCCTCGGAAAACCTCCAGGTACATCCGATCATGAACAATTTCGATAAAAGGAACAATTTGTTTCTCCGGGAAAACAGACTGATCAAGCCTCTCAATGATCTGTCTTTTGATACGAAGCGGGATCCCCGGATACTTAGGCTCAATCGACGCTACCTTTCCGTCAGGCAAATAGTTTATATCATAAAATGCCGGAATATATACTCCCGGGATCCGGGCAGCCTTCAGCAGGAAATCCAGCTTTCGGCGCTTAGGCTCCCGGCGCCAGCTTTGATAGAGATCCAGCAGCGAACTGATCATCTCTTCGCCTTCGCCCAGCATAAAGAGATCAAAAAAATCAGCCATCGGCTCCACATTGACAATCAGCGGACCGCCGCCCCAAACCAGCGGATCAGACTCTGTCCGCTCAGAAGCTCTCAGGGGAATTCCCGCCAGATCCAGCATATCGAGTACGGCGGTATAGGACAGCTCATACTGCAATGTGAAACCAACTATGTCAAAATCTGCCAGCGCTCTGCCGCTCTCCAGTGAAGTCAAAGGAAGCCCGCGCGCTTTTAGCTCGGCGCGAAAATCAGGAGCGGGAGCAAACACTCTTTCACACCAGGCATCCTCGCGTCGGTTGATCAGATCATAGATGATACGCAGTGCCAGATTGGACATCCCAATCTCATAAATATCAGGAAAGCAAAAGGCGAAATGGATCAGCTGATCCTCTTCCGGCAGGCCGGATTTGTCAATCTGATTCCATTCTCCGCCTAAATAACGGGCAGGTTTTTCAATCTGTCTCAGGATTTCTCTAGGGACCGGCAGCTTCATCTGAAATCAGATCCCTCGGCGGACAGACGTTCTTCCAAACTCAACCTTTCAGCCTCAAAGCCGGGCTTGCCCAGCAGCGCATACATATTGCGCTTATAACTCTCTACCCCCGGCTGATCAAAGGGATTGACGGCATTGAGATAGCCGCTGACAGCGCAGGCTTTCTGGAAATAATAGATTAATTCGCCCAGAACAAAGGCTGACAACTCGGACAATCTCAGCAATTGGACAGGCACGCCTCCTGCCACATGAGCCATCACCGTCCCGTAAAGAGCCATGCGGTTGATCTCACCCATGGTTTTGCCGGCCAGATAATTCAGACCATCCTGATCCTCAGCGCTGCTATGAATGACAATATCCTCCTGAGCCGTCTCCACCTGGAGCACCGTTTCTATTAGGATCCGGCGTCCATCCTGAACGTACTGGCCCAAAGAGTGCAGATCCGTAGTAAAACTCATGCTGGCGGGAAATAGACCGCGCCCGTCCTTCCCTTCACTCTCGCCGTACAATTGCTTCCACCATTCACTGAAATACTGCAAACCAGGCTCATAGTTGACCAGAATCTCGGTGGTATAACCTTTTTTTTGCAGAATATTCCTCACTACCGCATAGAGGTCGCAATCATTTTGCCAGAGTTGTTGCCCGGCATACCTGTCCCGGGCTACAGCAGCCCCGGCCATAAGCTCATCAAGCGAAATACCGGCAACAGCTATCGGCAACAGGCCTACCGCCGTCAGAACGGAATAGCGCCCGCCGATATCGTCGGGTACCACAAATGTCCGATAGCCACGCTCATCAGCCAGTTGTTTCAGTGCTCCCCTCTTCCTGTCGGTTGTGGCATAGATTCTCTTTCTGGCTTCCGCAGCTCCGTATCGCTCCCGCAGCCACTGCTCCAGCACTCTGAAGGCTATTGCCGGCTCAGTTGTAGTTCCGGATTTTGAAATCATATTGACAGAGACCCGCCGGCCCTCTAAGGCAGCCAGCATTCTTTTCAAATATGAACCGCTGAGCTGATGTCCGGCATAAAGCACCAGAGGATGCTGTCGTCTATCACTTGAAGTGAGAGCAGAAAAAGGATCTGTCAAAGCCTCAATCACAGCCCGCGCACCGAGATATGAACCGCCGATACCGCAAACAATCAGTACATCGCTTTGCTCATTAATCACAGCTGCAGCCTCTTTGATAGCAGCAAATTCCGCGCGATCATAATTGACCGGCAAATCCAGCCAGCCCAGATATTCCGCACCGGGCCCCGTCCTGTTCTCGAGAGTTTGCCGGCTCGACAATAGCAAAGGTTCCATGACCTCAATCTCAGCCATAGACAAAAAGTCTTGCAGATAGTTCAGATCCAACTTTAACATGGTTATCTCCTTAATGGGCAAAAGCCTTGTTTGTCCGGCATCATGAAGCCGCTCTATTTATCTTTTTGGCTCAAATCGCGGTAATCGACATGCAATGGTCTGATTTTGTAGATGCCGTCGCGATAATTGGTGATACGGGCAGGCATTCCGGGATAGATCCATTCGCTGGCCAGACATTGACCTTCTTCGCCGCTGTCAGAGCGGAACTCGCCGCTTGTTTCGGGACCGGCTGTCTTGGTAACAATCACCTTTTCCCCCAGCAGCTCGTGGAATGATTCCAGCAGAGAGACTTTAGACAGACGTTGCAAATAGAAGCTGATCGCCGCCGTTGCGGCAACAGCGAGGAAGAGCACGATCAGAGTATTGACCAGCACCGTCACAATCTGCGACAGATCAGAAGTCGAACTTTCCCGTCCGCCTTGAAGTAAAAATATTGCTTCCCATCTCATCTCAAGACCTAATCCAATTAATGGCTTAGCCGGAATAGCCAGTCCCGCTACACTATATTAATGTTGCCAAACCATCCGCACAGCTGCCTCAGCTTAAATGCGCTATGCCATCAAACACCCGTCAATACTAAATCCAGGCAAAAGTATATTCGCCTTTGCTTCGATCAAAATCGCAGGATACCCCCGCCGCTCCATCCAGTTCTCCGGACAGCATCAGATCAGCCAATCTGTCTTCAATTGTTCTGGTAATCAAGCGTCGCAGAGGCCTGGCTCCGTATTTCTGATCATATCCGCCTTTGACCAACTCAGCACGGGCTGTGTCCGTCACAATCAGCTTCAGCCCCTTAAGTTCCAAATCTGCCTCAATTTCAGTCAACATCAGATCTACAATCTGCCTTAAATCATCCTGTGACAATTCATGGAAAACCACAATTTCATCAACCCTGTTCAAAAATTCCGGCCTGAACATCTCCCGCAGCACGGTATGAACCCGGTTGGTCAGAGCCTCGTGCTCCTGATTACCAAAGCCGATGGCATGGCCTTTAAATGAAGTTCCGGCATTGCTGGTCATAATAATTAATGTGTTGGAGAAGTTCACCACTCGACCGTGGCTGTCCGTCAGACGTCCTTCGTCCAGTATCTGCAACAGCATATTAAAAACATCTGCATGCGCTTTTTCTATCTCATCCAGCAGGATAACACTATATGGTTTTCTTCTGATGCGTTCGGTCAGTTGACCGCCGTCATCATAGCCGACATAGCCAGGCGGCGAACCGATCAATTTGCTGACTGTATGCGGCTCCATATATTCTGACATATCAAGGCGCACAATAGCTTCCCGGGAATCAAACATAGCTTCGGCAACGGCTTTTGCCAGCTCAGTTTTTCCGACGCCGGTCGGACCGACGAAGATAAACGAGGCCGGCTTATTTCTGTTGACCAGACCTGATCTCTGTCTTCTGATCGCGCGAGCTACCGCCGATACGGCTTCTTGTTGTCCGATCACGGTCTGATGCAGTCTATCTTCCAGACCCAGCAGACGCTCAGATTCCGTTTCCGAAATCCTGGTTACGGGGATGCCGGTCCACATCTCTACTACCTCTGCGATATCTCTCTCGGTAACTTCGACCGGTTCAGCGGCTGTCCGTAATTCCGCCAGTTCACTTTCCAGACGCAACAATTGAGACTTAATGGCTGCCTGCTCTTCGTACAGTGAAACTCTGTCTTCTTCTGCCAGGGTACCTCCCAGCTTGCGATTCAGATCTTCTGTAGTCTGGAGCAACTCCTCGTGTTTTTGCTGTCTGTCATGAAGTTCTGCCAGTTGGCTATTCCTGAGATTTACTTCGGAACCAGCCTCATCCAGCAAATCAATCGCCTTATCCGGCAAATAGCGCTCAGTGATATAGCGGGCTGACAGCCTGACTGCAGTCTCCAGCACGCAATCAGAATAATAAACATTATGGTGTTGCTCATAATAGTCCTTAATCCCGCGCAAGATTTCCAGAGTCTCCGCTTCGGACGGCTCATCAATAATAACCTTTTGGAATCTGCGCTCCAGAGCGGAATCTTTTTCAATAAAACGGCGATACTCATCCAGAGTAGTGGAGCCGATGACTCTGATCTCGCCGCGGGCCAAGGCTGGTTTGAGAATATTGGCTGCATTCATAGCGCCTTCGGCATCACCGGCACCCATAATATTATGAAGCTCATCAATGACAAGAATAATATTGCCCGACCTTCTCGCATCATCGACCACGCCTTTCATCCTGCTCTCGAACTGGCCGCGGAATTGCGTGCCGGCTACCATAGCAGTCATATCCAGGAGATAGACTTCCTCATCCAGCAGTTTAACGGGGACTCGGCCTTCAGCGATTCGGACTGCCAGACCTTCTGCCACAGCAGACTTACCTACGCCCGGCTCTCCGATCAGGGCAGGATTATTCTTCTGACGACGATTCAGTATCTGAATTACCCTGTTAATCTCTTTTTCTCTGCCGACCAGCCGATCCATCTTGCCGGCTTTGGCCAGATCCGTAAGATTGGTTCCAAACTGATCCAGAAACTTCCGTTTGCGGTTTTTTTCCCTACGTTCACGCTGTCTGCTTCCGATATTGCGCTTGACTTCAAACAAGTCATTGCTATCGCCGCCGATATTAGCCGTTATTAAACCTGTAGGATTATCGTCTCTCTCATTGTCCTCTTCAGCATCTGTCTCCTCTTGATCATTCAGCAAACCGAAGCCGTCCAAAACCTCTTCATTGCCCAGCAGCATCCGGAGCAGATCTTCAGTATTATGACCGGACATCTGGCCCATCACTTGGTTCATGCGTTCTGTGAGCTCGTCTATATTTGATTCATTAATACCGGCTCTGGCAAAAATCTCCTCTATGCCGCCGATATTAGTATCCCAGGCACATTTTAAACATAGACCTTCATCTATCCTTTCGCTGCCATTAAAGCGAGAGGTAAAAATAACCGCTTCATTTATTTTGCAAATTGAACACTTAGCCATGTCCACCACCTTTTTATCCCTATCTAATAAGTATATATCTTTATCAATACTTTAGGGAAATCTATCTGCAGACAATTAATCTCATTCATTTCTCAGCCAAAACCTGACAATTGTTAGCAGCCGCTGCCGGCGATAACTTCCGGCTCAGTCAGAGCATCCGGCGAAATTTTGCGAGCCAGGATCTTAGCCAGATACTGCCCTGTATAAGAGCTTTGATGCTTAGCCACATCTTCCGGCGTTCCCGCCACGACCAGCTCACCGCCGCCATCCCCGCCCTCAGGGCCAAGATCGATAATCCAATCCGCAGTCTTGATAACATCGAGATTGTGCTCAATCACTACGACCGTATTGCCACCGGCGACCAACCGCTGTAGTATCTGGGTCAGCCTATGAACATCGGCTGCATGCAGCCCTGTAGTAGGTTCGTCCAGTATATAAAATGTACGTCCCGTACTGCGTCTGGATAATTCCGTCGCCAATTTGACCCTTTGCGCTTCACCGCCCGAAAGCTCCGTTGAGGACTGCCCCAGGCGGATATAGCCCAGCCCCACATCAAACAGTGTTTTCAATTTTTTGGCTATACGAGGCAATGGCTCGAAAAAAGCCAAAGCCTCTTCAACAGTCATCTCCAGCACATCGGAAATCGACTTGCCGCGGTATTTGACTTCCAATGTCTCACGATTATACCTCTTGCCCTGGCAAACCTCACATTTAACATAGACATCCGGCAAAAAGTGCATTTCAATTTTGTTGACACCATCGCCCCGGCAAGCTTCACAGCGGCCGCCACTGACGTTGAAGCTGAAACGTCCCGGCTTATAGCCCCTGGCTCTGGCTTCTCTGGTTTGTGAAAACAACTCCCGGATCAGATCGAAAACTCCCGTATAGGTTGCCGGATTTGAGCGCGGCGTTCTGCCGATCGGTGACTGATCAATGGAGATCACATTATCCAGCTGTTCCAGCCCCAGGACATCTGATACTTTGACATCAGTCTTGCGCGCCCGGTTCAATTTATGGGCCAGAACCCTCAGTACAACATTCAAAACCAGAGAACTCTTGCCAGAGCCGGAAACACCTGTCACGCAAGTCAGCAGGCCCAGCGGAATATCAATATTCAGATTTTTGAGATTATTTTCTCTGGCCCCTCTGATATGCAACCAGTTGGCACCAGGTACCCGTCGCTTGGCCGGTACCGGAATCATGCGGCGTCCGGACAGATACTGCCCCGTTAATGACTGCTCGTTGCCGGCTATGCTGGCGGGATTGCCTGCGGCAACGATTCTGCCGCCCAGCTCCCCTGCTCCGGGACCGATATCAATTACATGATCAGCCGCCCAGATCGTCTCTTCATCATGCTCGACAACAATCACCGTATTGCCGAGATCCCGCAGTTTTTTCAGTGTCGCCAGCAAGCGCTTATTATCACGCTGATGCAGACCGATACTCGGCTCGTCCAAAATATAGAGCACACCCGCCAGACCCGAGCCAATCTGCGTTGCCAGCCTGATACGCTGTGCCTCACCGCCTGATAATGTGGCTGAAGCTCTCGCCAATGTCAAATAATAGAGACCGACTTCGATCAGAAAACCGAGCCTGGCTTCCAGCTCCCGCATAATAGTTTCAGCAATCAACAATTGTTCGGGTGCCCAAGAGATATTTTTCAGAAAAGTCAGGGCCTGCCCGATCGGCAACATAGTCAATTCGTAAATATTCAAGCCGCCGCAGGTGACCGAGAGACTCTCTTTCTTTAATCTGGCACCATGGCAGACAGGGCAGGTGGAGGTCGAGAGATAATCCTCATAATAGGCCTTCATCTCATCCGAATTAGTTTCCTGCCATCTCTTGGACACCGAAGCTGCTATCCCCTGCCATTTCGTTTTATAAGGTTTAGAGCGCGGGTAGCGAGTTTTGCCGGTATCAATCGTTAGCATTTTACCGTCGCCGAAGAGAATAATATCTCTGACTTTGTCCGGCAGATCGCGCACCGGTGTATCAAGCGAAAAATCATATTTCTCCGCTAAAGCTTCAATAAAGGCCCTGCCCCAGCTCTTCTTTTCATGGACCCGCCAGCCTGCTATCTGTATAGCACCCTCATTTAAGGACAATTTATCATCGGAGATGATCAGATCAGGATTGATCTCGCGCAACTCACCGATCCCGAAGCAATGCGGGCAGGCACCGAAGGGATTATTAAAACTGAATGATCTGGGCGAGATTTCATCGATATCAATATCGCAGTCCGGACAACTGAAGCGCTCCGAGAACATCACTTCGCCCTGTAGTGTCTCGTCGCCATTACATTCCTCCCGCGGCAAACGGTACTGTACCAGCACCAGACCTTCCGCCAACTCCAGCGCTGTTTCCAGCGAATCGGTCAGCCTGCTCTCAAAGCCCTCGCGTTTAACCAAGCGGTCAACCACAATTTCGATCTCATGTTTCTTATGCAGCTCTAACTTGATATCCTCTTCCAGATCACGGAACTCGCCATCAACCCGAACCCGCACAAAACCTTCTTGCCAATACTTCTTGAGCAATTTGGCAAATTCACCTTTTCGCCCGCGCACAACAGGCGCCATGATGATAAAACGCGTTTTGTCCGGCCATTCCAGCAAGCGATTGGTGATCTGATCAATCGACTGCCGTTGAATGACTTGATCGCAGACCGGGCAGTGCAATGTACCCACCCGAGCGTAAAGCAGACGCAGATAATCGTAAATCTCAGTAACCGTTCCGACCGTGGAGCGCGGATTCTTGCTGGTAGTCTTCTGATCAATGGCAATCGCCGGCGACAGGCCATCTATTTGATCTACATCCGGTTTCTCCATCTGCCCCAGGAACTGCCTGGCATATGAAGACAGTGACTCTACATAGCGGCGCTGCCCTTCGGCATAGATCGTGTCGAAAGCGAGCGAAGATTTACCCGATCCCGATAGACCGGTCAGAACCACCAGTCGATTCCGAGGGATATCGACATCAATATTCTTCAGATTGTGCTCCCTGGCACCCCTAATACGAATCTGCGAATCCATGCGATACATTTTAGCACACAGATAAAAAAACAGGACTTCCGCCCGATAAAGTCCTGTTTCGTAACAAATTACACTACAGTTAGAATCTATGCTTTAGTGAAGTAAGAACCAAGTAATGAGCAAAAGATACCTGCACTGAGAAATAAAAAATAAACAATGCCAAGAATGCTCATTGATTGCAGAGCTCCACTCGCAGTGCGTATGATCGGCAGACCGGCCACGCTGGTGAACTGCATGAGAGCTATGGTCAGGCCATAAATAAACAGGAACGGACCGGTACGAACATTGTAAGTGTCATACTTAATGACGGTATAAATATTAGCCAGCATATTGAAAAAGACAAAAGCAAATACCACAGTCATGATGCCCGTAATCCAATGATTATAGCCGGGAGTCGAGATCGCATAATAGTAGTAATAGACGATCATAACAATAAGATAAAGCAGATTAATCAGGCCCAGGGAACGTACAATCTTCAGGATTGTCGCCTCTTCTAAAATGCGCACTATCCGGTAATGTTCCCGACGCAGCGAATAAAACAGACGCCTTATAGACAAGAGTTCCAATAAAGAGACTACGGCCAGTACTATCGAAACTACCAGGAAAAAGATAAAGAAAAAACCGGCCTGCGAAAAAAGCCCTTTATTCATCCGCAGAGCGGATTTGATAGCGCCGCCCAAACCTTCTCTTATCAGCCCTGAACCTACCCGGGGCAGGAGACGTCCCAGATAAACCAGCACCGGCATCAGAATCGCCAGTACATAAGGATAGATCAGATAACCGGAAAATGAACGTCCTGTTTTGCGCGAATTGGCCGCAAATCCAAAACAGGTCAAAAGAAATATTATCATGATCAAAAAATCAACCCAGGTTATCCGGTTCATATCCATCAATTTGATCGCCCGAAAAAATAAAATCCAAGGATAGGTAAAGACTGCGGCAGTCAAGGCATTCAAAATCCTAAACCTCAAATCCTTGCGCTGAATAGTCTCTACTGTTCGCTCTGCCTTTTCCGAGACTACCCCGCCAAAAGTTGCCAAGCGAGGTAATGTCACAGACTTGTCGGCATTATTTGTCACATTTGTATCTGACATACGATCCCCCTCTCACAAGGTCCGGTAGTACAATTTTTTGTTCTGTCCGCAACTATTCTTCATCATAGTCGGGATGTGCCATGAGAGCGCCAAAGAAAAAAACAGCTCCGGCGATGATGAAAAATAATGCCGGTGTGGACTTTAAGGATGCGTTCGCTGCCAAGGCATAATAAAGAATTATACCCCAGGCCATGCCGAGGATATTCACAGCTAATGTGATACCGCGCAGCACTTTATCGCTGCGGAGCAGATTCAGGATATTGACTGCCAACATGATGAGCAAGGGCAGTATAATCATTAAATATAGGCCTGTATTATATTCGCCTCCCACCGCCAGGAATGTGCGCACATCCTTTTGGCCGTCCTGGGTGAATTTTGAAAACAGAACCAGCAGAAGAAAAAACACTCCCAGCCCGAAAACAGCTTTTCTGGCCCGCATTGATAACATACTCCGACCCCCGGATTTATTTTGTTAAATATATTTTGCTAAATATATCGCAAGATACGCTCTTAAGTTTATCAACAAAATCACAGGGTGGCAATAACAACGGCAGTTAGTCAGACCAGTTGAAGAAATACCCGGATCAGATCGGCATAGTGGCTCAAGCCCTCCAGCCAGAAATCCTCTGTCGTCAGATCCAGTCCGATGCTGAGAGCCGCATCTTCACAGGAAGAGGTCGTGGTGCAGGCCAACAGGCGATCATATTTAGCCATAAATTCCGACCCCTCCTGCCGGAACTTGCGATAGAGTCCGACGGCAAAAAGTGTACCGAATATATAGGGAAAATTATAATAGCTAACCCTCAGTGAATAGTAATGATCCTTGGCGATCCATTGATAGGGATGGCCCAGGTCAGGTGCCAGTACTTGACCATAGGCTTCTTGCTGGGCATCCGACATCAGACGGCAAAGAGTCGCCGGCGCCAGGAATCTCTGCTCACAAGCCTTAAGCACTTCCTGTTCAAAACGAAAGCGCGCATACATATCACAAATGAATAAAACGCCGCTGGAAATACTATCGTTCAAAAGGGAAATCCTCTCCGCTGCCGCCTGCTGACTTTCCAATAGGGCAAGAAAAAAATGCGTTTCATTAAAAGTCGAGGCAGTTTCCGCCAGAGGCAGAGTATATTCCTGATTCAAGGGTCTATGCTGGCAGATGATGCTGCCATGATAGGCATGTCCCAGCTCATGTACTAAAGTTTTAACCGAGCCCAGATCATCTGTAAAATTGGTCAAAATTCTGGCTTGGCAGTGCACAGGCAAATTGAAGCAAAAGGCTCCGCCGGCCTTATTAAGCCTGGGATAAAAATCAATCCAGCGTTCCTGAAATGCTCTTTTTATCAGCTTAGATAGGGGCGGATGCAAATCACTAAAGATATCAATGATCAGCTCTTCAGCTTCCCGGGGACTGAATTTCCGCTTGCTCTCACCTACCGGGGCCCACAAATCATACCAGGCAATTTGATCCCGGCCGGAGATCAGCCGGCTTTTGGCCTGTAAAAATTGCTGAAAAAGAGGCAGATATTGCTTGACAGCGCGCAGCAGACTGTCCAGGGTCTCGCGCTTAAGGCGGGATAAACTCAAAGTTTCCGCTAATACTTCAGGATAGCCTCTGCTCTTAGCCGTAGCGGCGGCATATGACTTGATGCTGTTCAGAGCATAGGCCGCAGGTAATTCAATTCCGGCATATATTTCCACTTCCTTTTGATAGGCGCGCTGTCTGATATTGCGATCAGCATCTTTTTGCAGTGCATTTAGCTGGCTGAGGCTAATTGTTTTTCCATCGAATATAATTTTTTGCTGCGAGGTCAAATCGGATATCAGTTGAGCCCAGTTCTGAACACCGGCATTGGTCACGGCAGACAGCAATTGTTCCGTTTCATCGGCCAGCAAACGCTCAGCTCTGATTTGAATTTGTTCGAGAAAAAACTCATAATCTTTCCAGTGCGGATTGGCGGCCAGGAATTCCGCCAAATTGACTTCAGCGATAGTCTTTTTAAGGCCAACAATAACTAAATCAACAGCAGCTTGGTGCTGCCGGTACCTCTGCAGTTCCGCTCTAACCTCTAAATCCGAACTATCCTCCGAATTTCTCAGAATCAGATAAGGAAAAATCTTCTTGCGCAAAATATATTGCTCTTCCCACCACGCGAGGCCGGCTGTCAACCTGTCCGGCAGAGGCAACTGCAACAGTTGAGAGCCTTGCTCAGCCAGTTCCTGCATTTTTATCTGATCCCTAATGAAAGCAGGATCTGACAGTCCGGCATATAGAGAGTCCAGATCCCAACGCCCTGATTGATTTGATTCATCCATCTCTGTCTTCTCCTGCGTGCGCTTGCATCGGTAAACTTGAATTGCTATAATATGCGGGCTTGCCTCGGCCCTATGGTCAAGCGGTTAAGACGCCGCCCTCTCAAGGCGGAATCAGGAGTTCGATTCTCCTTAGGGTCACCAGTGGTCCTGATCTTTTGCTCAGGACCTTTTTCTTTGCCGGAAGAGCTCCCAGCAGAGAATCGTGCCCGCCATGGCCACATTCAATGATTCGACAGCTCCTGTCATCGGCACAGAGACCAGTTGGAAATCGGCTCTTGCGAGCTCACTGATGCCGGCACCTTCATTGCCAAGAAGCAAGGCAATATTCTTATGTTCCGATACTTCCGTCTCATGAACCGGTTGTCCCTTCATATCTGCCGCAAACAGCTGATAATGATGGTTTCTGAGTATAGGAATAATATCCGCCAAGCAACAGTCGGTAAGCAGAGACAGTCGGAAAACAGCTCCCATGCTGGCCCGTAATGCCTTATCATTGAAGGGTTGGCAACCACCATCAGTTATGATCACAGCCGAAAACCCGAAGGCAGCAGCGGTTCTGATCAAAGTCCCCGTATTCCCCGGATCCTGGACATTTTCTAAGATCAAGACAGAGCCGCCGGCGGCCAACAAGGTTGCCGGTTCTTTCTCAAAAGGAGGCATTGGAGCCAACATGATAATGCCCTGGCTATTTCTGGTTTCGGCCAGTTCCGCAAACAAAGACGGTTTCATTCCTACCGGCTTTAGTTTTTGAGGGTATTTTGCCAAAACCTCGCGGATCAGGACCTCGCCATCGGTATTTTGGGCAAAGATCAGATATTCCGCCTCCAACCCACTTTCCAAAGCGGCAAGCAGCTGACGCTTGCCTTCAATCAAGAGCAGATCGTCTCTCCTCTTGGAACTATTTCGTACCAGCTTGCGTATGCGCCGAAACAGTTCATCTTGACTGGATTTCACATTCACTATATTTTCCATCATGCTCCACACCCAAATTTTACCAAAGTACGGCCAGAGCGCCAAATAAAGTCTCAAAAATAAGGGTCATCCCGGGAGCGGGACAACCCTCAAAGAGTCAAGTGAATGTGTTATTTATAATTGAGCCTGTACCTGTTCAACCAAAGAGGCAAAACCCTCTTTATCGTTAACAGCCATATCTGCCAGAATTTTGCGATCCAGACCGATGCCGGCCTTTTTCAAGCCATTGATAAATTTGGAATAACTGAGTCCGTTTTGACGGCTGGCAGCATTAATTCTGGCAATCCAGAGTCTTCTGAAATCGCGCTTTTTTCTGCGCCTGTCTCTATAGGCATAATTGCCTGACTTAAGAACAGCCTGATTGGCAACTCTGAAGAGTTTGCTTTTATGGCCGAAATAGCCTTTTGCTTGTTTTAGGACTTTTTTATGGCGTGCCCTTGCATTAACGCCTCGTTTTACTCTTGACATAATTTGACCTCCTGCTAAAAATCAGCAAATCCTTTCACTTAGTCCGCATAGGGAAGCAGCTTGCGCAAATTCTTGACATATGTTTTGTCGACCTGGGCAGGCCCGCGCAGCTGACGCTTCCGCTTGGCAGTTTTCTTGGTCAATATATGCCGCTTACCGGCCTGAGCGCGCATAAATTTACCTGTGCCGGTAATTTTGTATCTCTTTTTAGATGAACTGTGTGATTTCATTTTAGGCATATTGCATCCCATCCTCTCATTGTATATACATTATCTTTACTCACTCATTAGTTTTCGCCTTATCCTTATGAGGCGCCAGATACATAATCATATGACGACCCTCAATTCTGGGCGGACGATCAACCAGCCCGGAATCAGAGCTGGCCTCGGCAAAGTTTTTCATCACATCATAACCCTGCTCCTGATGAGCCATCTCTCTGCCTCGGAATCTGATCACCACCTTGACCCGATCGCCGTCATTGAGGAAGCGCTTAGCATTGCGAACCTTAAAATCCAAATCGTGCTCCTCTGTAGTCAATTTGAGCTGCACTTCTTTGACGGTGGTAGTTTTCTGATTCCGCCTGGCTTCTCTTTCTCGTTTTGCCTGCTCGTAGGCATATTTGCCGTAATCCATAATCTTCGCCACGGGATTTTGTGGATTCGGTGACACGAGGACCAGATCAAGCCCTATCTGACGAGCCTTGTCCAGTGCATCCTCAATTGGAATGATCCCGATCATTTCTCCATCAGCATCAACTACCCTGACTTTGGAAAAGCGGATGTCCTCGTTAATGATGTGTCTGTTTCGCTTGCCGATAATTCTCCTGCCTTTCTCCGCATTAAAAAAGAGCGGTGTTCGTTCCGCTCATGAATACCAGCGCCTAGCATAGTCATCCAGATAAACCTTTTCGCTCGATAGCTGAAGGTGAGAAGCGGAACTTCTGCTTGTTACGTTCGTTATTTTACAGCGTCTGCCTTCCCCTGTCAAATTTCGGCAAAACCGGGGTTAACAGCTTAAGGCAATAGCAGCTTTGCCGTATATTCAGATGCCCTTTGCTTATAGATCAGTAGTTCCCGGGCATCTTTCTATCTGTCAGCGGCTCCTGCTTTCCAGGCGCCTTCGATAAATGGTCTTGTGCAATTCACCGGCGGCGAAAGGCACAAGCGCCAGCGGTATGATGCACAGCCAATCAATAGGCAATAGCGCCTGGGTATAGAACAGCGGATCTAAGAACGGCAGATATATTACAGCGAAAGTCAGAGCGACTGACAGCAATATGGCGCGGTTAAGGGTCTGATTGGTAAAGACACCCAAGTACCAAAGGGAGTATTTCTCCGATCGGCTGGAATACGCTCGCATCAGCTCAGCTAAAATCAGGGTAATAAAGGCATATGTGCGCGCGCCGATCGAAGGAACGAAGCCTGCCAGCGGCAGGAAATTAAAGCTGCTTGCTGTGCGGATAATTTGTTCCTGGGCGTTTAGCACCACATCAGGATAGAAATATCTGCCCACCTGGAAAGCAGCAAAAACAGCGATAAAGATTGCGGCTGCCTGAGAAAGAATTGACCACAGCATCGGGCGGTTCAGAATCTTTGCCGTGCTGGAGCGCGGCGGTTGCAGCATGACATCATCTTCACCTTTTTCCCGGCCCAGAGCCAATGCCGGGAAGCTGTCCGTGACCAGATTCAGCCATAGCAGTTGAATTGGTCTCAAGGGTGTGAAGTTCGGTCCCAGCAACAGATTAGTGATAAAAATGACTAAGATCTCGCCGACATTACAGGAGAGCAGGAAGCTGACGAATTTACGGATATTGCTGTAAATAATCCGGCCCTCTTCGACGGCATGGACAATTGTAGCAAAATTATCATCTGTCAGGATCATATCGGCCGAACCCTTGGCTACTTCCGTGCCGGTAATACCCATGGCGACACCGATATCGGCTTCCTTGAGCGCAGGCGCATCGTTGACGCCATCGCCGGTCATCGAGGCAATATGCCCGGTGTCCCGAAGCGCTTCGACAATCCTCACTTTATGCTCGGGCGAAACCCTGGCATAGACAGTAGTATTGGCGACTAGCCCCATTAATTCTTCCTGGCTCATCCGATCCAGTTCGGCGCCGGTTATGACACGGTCATCAGCAGCGCGCAAGCCTAAATCATCAGCTATCGCCATGGCAGTTTCTTTATAGTCGCCGGTAATCATGACAACTTCAATTCCGGCACCATGACAAACTTCAATCGCTGCTTTAGCCTCCGGTCGGGCAGGATCAATCATGCCCATCAAGCCGACAAAGACCATCTGGTCTTCCGCCCCTGCATAGTCGGAATCAGGATGTTCTTTATAGGCAAAAGCAAGTACACGCAAAGCTTGCCTGGCCAGTTGAATATTGACATCCATTATCTCTTGCCTGGCCTCGCTGCTGAGAGCTGCAACGCCTTGCGCTGTCATTACTTTATGACAACGGTTAAGAATGATATCCGGTGCGCCCTTGGTTAGGGATAGATAGTTTTCGTCCAGAGTATCATGAAAAACCGACATCATTTTGCGCGCGGAATCAAAGGGTAATTCACCTTGGCGGCTATGCTTCTCTGTCATTTCCCGGGGCAGGATGCCGCCTTTGCTGGCGACACAGAGCATGGCGCCCTCAGTAGGATCGCCGAGGATGCTCCACGACTCGCCGCCTGCGATTAAATCCGCATCATTGCAGAGAACCGCGATTTCGAGCAGACGCCGCAACACGCTTTCCGCTTGCAGGTCGATTAACTGATCTTCGGCCAGGGATCTAATCTCACCCTCCGGCGCATAGCCAACACCGGTGACAGCATATTGCTTGCCGTCGGCATATATTCTGGTAACCGTCATCTCATTTTGGGTCAGAGTGCCGGTCTTATCTGTACAGATCACATTGACACTGCCTAAAGTCTCGACCGCCAGCAAACGCTTTACGATGGCGTTCCTTCTCGCCATGCGGTTCATTCCCAGAGCCAATACAATCGTGACGACTGCCGGCAGGCCCTCGGGAATAGCTGCCACCGCCAGACTGACTGCTGTCAGGAAAAGGTCCAGCGCAGCCCCGCCTTGCAACAAGCCAACACCGAAAACAATAGCGCTGACTGCCAGACAGATAATGCCCAGAACCTTGCCCAGCTGATTGAGATTCTTTTGTAGCGGGGTCATCTCAACAACAATGCCTTTGAGACGGCTGGCAATCTTGCCGACTTCCGTATGATCAGAGGTAGTAACTACGACACCCCGGGCGCGGCCATAAGTGATAGCTGTACTGGAAAAAACCATATTCTCGCGATCGCCGATGCCTTGGGGACTTTCCAGCACTATAGCGGCATCTTTTTCCACCGGCACCGATTCACCCGTCAGAGCTGCCTCTTCCGCCTTGAGATTGGAGCTTTCGATCAGACGGATATCGGCCGGCACGATATCTCCGGCTTCCAGCAATACTATATCCCCGGGCACCAGTTCCTGAGCTTCAATTGACATCTGCTGACCGCCGCGCACTATTCTGGCATGCGGAGCCGACATCTTCTGTAAAGCCTCAATCGCCTTTTCCGCTCTGCCCTCCTGAATCAAGCCCAGTACAGCATTAATAATCACGATGGCAATAATGATCAAAGCATCAGCTATTTCGCCTAAAACACCGGATAACACAGACGCGATAATCAGAATAATGATCATGAAATCTTTAAACTGATTGAGAAGTTTCTGTAGAAAAGATTCTTTCTTCTCCTCGGTCAGGCTATTAGGGCCGACTTCTCGCAAACGCTGCTCGGCTTCAGCGGCAGTAAGGCCTTGTATACTGTCGGTCTCAAGTTGATCAAGAATATTGTCGATGCTTTCTGAATATAATATGTCGCCATCCAGGGCAATCTTATGATCATCAGCAGGCAGCCATGGTTTCATCAGCTTTTTATTCTCCTTAGTAATTTAAATTGAGTTCAGTGAACGCCTCTGTCATTATCCGCCTGATCTTCAAGCACGTCCAGCTTGATTTTGGCAATGCGTTTGTCATCCATTTCCAGCACTTTAAAGCGCAGATTATTATATATCACCTCAGGTTGTTCTCCGGGCTCGGGAATATGACCTAATATGCTGAGCACAAAACCTGCGATCGTATCAAAATCATCATCATCTTCCAATTCGGCAATCGCGGGTATGAATTCTCCTACCTTGGCAGGTGTCAGCAGACCGCTCATCAGATAGCTGCCGTCAGCTTCCTGCACTATTTCCTCATCGCAGATATCGTATTCGTCTTCAATATTGCCTACTATCTCTTCCAGCAGATCCTCGATTGTGATGATGCCTTCCGTCCCGCCATATTCATCGACAACTACCGCCAAAGAGAGACGGTTCTGTTGCATTTCCCGGAACAGAACATTTATCTGCTTGCTCTCGGGAACAAAATAAGGTTCGCGGATAATTTGCTCCAATTTGAATTTTCTGATCTGATCTTCCGGAACTCGCAACAGATCTTTGATAAAAAGAACGCCTACGATATCATCCAGACTGTCCCTATAAACAGGAATGCGGGAAAAACGCGAATGCGCAGCAGTCTCCTTGGTTTCCTCATAGTCAGAGTCCACATGCAGAGCAACGATATTGGTACGCGGAGTCATTATCTCCAGGACATCCTTATCATCGAAAGCGAAGATATTTTTAATCAGAGTCAAATCCTCGACTTGAATATCCCCCGTTCTGGCGCCTGCTTCAGTCATAATTCTGATTTCTTCTTCAGTCACTCTGTCACTGTCCTTATCGGGGTCAATGCGCAACAGCCGCAAAACCAATCTGGTCGAAGTATCCAGTAATTTAGCAAACGGTCTCATTAAATAATCAAATATACGCAGCACCCCCACAAAGGCGCGGGCAAAACCCTCCGGATTATTCATGGCAATCCGTTTGGGAACCAGTTCACCCAAAACCAGAGAAAAGTAGGAGAGAATGATCGTAACGATAATGACACTGATCGTTTGCAGATATTCCGTAGTCATATCGGGATCAAGAACAGAAAACAATAAACCTGCGATGTTCTTGGAAGCGAAAGCACTGGACAAGAATCCTGCCAAGGTAACACCCACCTGTATGGTCGCCAGAAAGCTGCCCTGGTTTTCTACAAAATACAGCAGTTTCCTGGCAGTACCATCAGCACTTTCGGCCAGATTGCGAATTTTATTATCATTGAGGGTGACAATGGCCATCTCGGAAGCAGCGAAAAAGCCATTAATCATGATCAAAATAAAAATTAACAACAAGTCAAGTAAAACACGTCCTGCGCCAGCGTCACCGGCACTGCCGGCCAGTGCCGCCATAATACAGGGCAAATTACCGATATCTTCCACTTTGTGGTCTCCGTCCTTAAGACATTAATGCTATAAAAATACAATTTATCCTATTTATCAAATTTGATGTTATATGAATATACCACAATACCTGTTTAGTCAAGGCGCCGATATCATTCTTTTTTAAGAAATTCTTCCAGCGCCTCCGGCGATAGGGGTCTTGAATAATAGTATCCCTGTATTTCGTCGCAGGCTAAGCTCTTCAGAAAATCTGCCTGCTCTTTTGTCTCCACGCCTTCGGCAGTAACACCCGCTTTAAAGGCTTTTGCCAATGTAAGGATGTTTTCCGTTATAGGAGCCCATTTTTTTCTCTAAGTCTATATAATCTATTATCTCTTTGTCTATTTTCAATCTGTCAAATGGCACTAGCTTTAAGCGGTTTAATGATGAATAACCTTTGCCGAAATCATCGATGGTAATATTTACTCCCAACTCTTTCAGTTGATATATTTTAGCAAGTACATCATCAGGATTCTTAGAGAACAAGCTTTCCGTAATCTCAAGCTCAATGTACTTTGGATCTACACCGCTTCCCTTTATAATTTTTGCAAAGTCAGAAATAAAATCCTCTCCCTCGAATTGTACAACCGATAGGTTCACGGAAACTCGAAGAGGAGGAAACCCTTTCGCGACGAGTCTCTTATGCTCCTGCAGTGTTTGCTCCAAAACCCAGAGTCCAACATCATAAATCAATCCTGTCTGTTCAAGGATGGGAACAAATCTGTCCGGAGGCACCCTTCTGTTGCCGTCAACAGTCCATCTGAGCAATGCCTCAACACCGACCGTTTTCCCCGTATCACAGCTGATCTGCGGTTGAAACTCCAGAAAGAACTCTTCGTTCTCCAGGGACTTGAAAAGCTTATTCATGAACAAGGTGTTTTCAGCAATATTGTTTTCCAGTCGCTTTGCATAGAAAACAATATCCTCATTGTTCCTTACCGCTTCATACCCCGCTAAATCGGCGTTCTTCAAAAGAGCCTTAGCATCTATGCCGTTATCCGGATATATGGATATGCCTATGCGGGGGACAACAAATAATGCTTCTATTTCCATATCGGTCGCTATGGGATGGGAAAAAGCGGCAAGCAATCTATTGGCGCAGCATTCTATATGTTCGGTGCTTTCTACATTGGGTAAAATAACGATAAACTCACCTTCACTTGTCCTGGCGATATAACAAAATTCCTCCAACAGATTTTTAAGAATTGTCGCCGATTTCAACATTACCTGCTCGACCATACTATGACCATATGTGTCCTTGATCATCCTCATGTTCGAGAGTTCAATATTTAGAATTGCTATCTTATCTGATTCTTTTCTGTTGAGTATAATTTGCTCAAGCATCTTTATAATCATATTCCTGTTCGCTAATTTCGTGGTTTCATCAAAATAAGCGACATCATATAGCATTTCTTCATACAAAGTCTTCTTTCTTGCATCCCCCAACATATTCACAACCATGTTTAAAAAGTACAAACGATTTTTGTTGAGGTTTTCATTACTCCGTTCATAATATTCCAATATAAGTATTCCCTCTATTGGTCGTCCTATGATTTGTAAGGGATATGCAAAAAAGGCGTTTATCCCTCTTGAGATAAGGAAATTTCTCGTAGTCTCACAGACATAAAGGGGGTTATTTATGATATCTTTGCACATCAGGGGTTTACCTTGATCAATCAGAACTTTAGCTATAGGTAAGTTGTCCATTTTAACTTTCATCCCCGGCTGATAGGGAAGCGAATCGCTTTCAAAATTTTTCACATATACGCTGAAAACGTTTGCTTCGCCATAATCCTCGCTGAATCCGATTAAATAGGCATAATCAAATTCAAGCACCTCGGCGGACAATTTAAACATCTCATCAACTTTTTCCTTAGCGTTTTCGCTATTGATCGTAATAAAATTGGTGGAAATTGCTTCAAGTATCTGTTGTTCCTTTATAAACCTCTTATGTGCATCCAGCTTGAGAGTATATTCGTCTGTCAGTCGTAGCACGGCTAACAAGGTAAGTACAACAAGAGCAACTCTTGTCAGATATTGATTCATATTGATGACGACAGAAATTTCAGGTTTGGTTATTGATAAAATAATTTGAATTAGCACCACCAATCCGGCATAAATAAAAAGATGGATTTTGCTGTCGAGGATGACGGTAAACACAAAGAATAATATATATATTGCCCATATAGTCACCGCCCCCGTCTCGGTGTTTCTGTATATAAGATAAAATAAACTAAGTAAACCAGCTGCCAGAAACATGGTATTCTGAGTATCATGGTTTTGCGTTATATGCGGTATCTGTCTTATAAATATTCCAAGCAATAATAAAGTCGCGGCCAGGAAAATTTCTTCTCTCGCCGATCTTTTCATGCCAAAATACCCTATAAAAAACGATGCCGAGCTGCCTGCCGTAAATACGGACGCAACCATTCGGAACATGCGCCATCGGTCTCCTTCTGCGGATAGGTCGTCATGCAAAGAGACGGATGTTTCCATCGGCCTCTCGAGAAGCAGGCCGGATTTTCTCAATGTTAAAGAAAGCATTGTCACTGGCACGATAATAAATATAACTACTAATTTGGGAAAATACTTTATCCCGAGGATGTCGGGTATAGTATCTGTTACTATGCCCAAACAGAAAGGAATCAGCACGGATATTAATAAATTACGTGCCAGCTGCTTCTGAGGATTCTTAGGTTCAATTTTTATCCACCAGCGAATAAGTAATATAATACTTACAGTCGCAAATCCTAAGTAGTATAAGGTAAGCCAAATTCTCCCTGTGCCGGCGGGAAGTATGTTTACCCAGCCGAAATCGGACTCCACCATTTGGTATTGATTTACGCCAAGATATCCGAAGGGCAAATACAAAAGTACATTTATAATAGCGGGCAAATAAATTACAGTGTGCAAAACCCACTTGCTTAATCGAACTTCAGTTTTTGTCAGCAGCAGTACAAAATGGAGCAGAATGCTGTAAAAAACTCCCCCACCCGAAGACGGATAAACATCTCCAAAATGCACTTGCTTCCGCCGTAGGCGCCGAAGTTGAAATGGAGTATGCGTATGCCCAGCTTGCCGTTGAACTCATCATGAGTACAAAGAGCTTGTTGACACTGCTTTTCATGTGGGTATCTACTGTATATGTGCCGAAACCCATATAAAAAAATCCGCAGAGATAGTACAAAGCTGACATAACCAAGCTATATTTCATAATTCCATCTCCAAAAAATATTGAAATCGCCGCTTAACGTAGGTTTTCTCTTATTTGTTTCCGTTTTTTAGCAAGTTCAATACTTTTTTCGCATATTTATGATTTTTTGAGGCCTCAAACGTATTATATTCTACCATTTAACTAATGCAATGTCCTTCTTTATTCTGCACCCTCAATGATGCATCCCCAATGATGCAGACAAACTGAAAAAGATGATAACAGACTGCCTGAGATAGTGTGCCCGAGAGATGTTCCGCTGCTTTCTAATGAGAAAGATCAAGTAGCGATGTTTTTACATGTTATTTTGAAATTTAAAACTAAAAAAGACGACTTGGGATTGTATCCGTTTTGTCGCCTTTTTTGGTACACCATCTGGGATTCGAACCCAGGACCCACTGATTAAGAGTCAGTTGCTCTGCCAGCTGAGCTAATGGTGCCTGAGCACAGACATTATAAATTTTACACCTGTCATTGTCAAAATATTAATCATTTGTTTCCCGTCAACTATTGATGCGATAATTGCGGCTGGTTTCGCGGGCAAAAGATTTGATGTATGTCGGTAGATTGACATTTTGGCAGGCGCGGATTATGATTCATACATAAATGCGATGACGGAACGAGTAATCGGGGCGCTGGCTGCCAAGAGAGAGTCTGCCGTGGCTGAGAGCAGCTCCTGCCAGTCCGATGAAAACCACTCCCGAGCAGGATACGAAATAAGTATTCCCGTGAATCTGCGTTAAAGATCTAATGAGTGAAAACAAAGGTGGAACCGTGCTTTGCACCCTTTGTCCCGGTAGAAGGACAAAGGGTTTTTCCTTTGCGGGATATGAGAGGAGAAAAAATGAAAATTACTTTGAAAGACGGCTCAGTCGTAGAATACGCGGCACCGAAACGGGCGATCGATATTGCTGCCGATATCAGTCCGGGACTGGCCCGAAATGCCATGGCAGCTATCATCAACGGTGAGAACAGGGATCTGCGCTTTTTGATTGAAGACGATGCTGAACTGGAACTGGTACAGTTTGACTCGGCGGCCGGAGCTCACGCTTTTCACCATTCTTCGGCGCATTTGCTGGCCCAGGCGGTGCAGCATTTGTATCCAGGTGTAAAATTTGCTATCGGTCCGGCAATCGACAATGGATTTTATTATGATTTTGAATTTACAGAACCCATCGGTTTGGAGGATCTGGAAAAAATCGAAGCGGAGATGCGACGGATTGTCAAGCAAAATATACCCATTGAGCGCTACACGCTCAGCCGCTCAGAGGCGCTTAAATGGGCAGAAGATAATGATGAGACCTATAAAACAGAATTGATCAGCGCTCTTCCTGAAGATGAGACGATCAGCTTCTACAAGCAGGGAGATTTTACTGATCTTTGCGCCGGACCCCATCTGATGTCCACAGGTCCGATCAAAGCGATCAAGCTGACCTCACTGGCCGGAGCCTATTGGCGCGGAGATGAAAAAAACAAAATGCTGACGCGCATCTACGGCACTTCTTTCCCCAATAAGAGTGATCTGGATCAATATCTCGAATTTCTGGAAGAGGCAAAAAAACGTGATCATCGCAAGCTGGGCCGCGAAATGAAGCTATTTGCTTTTATGGATGAAGGACCGGGTTTTCCCTTCTTTTTGCCTAAAGGCATGATCCTGAAGAACACTCTGATGAACTACTGGCGTCAAGTACATGAGCGCTATGAATACAAAGAGGTCTCCACGCCGATTATGCTCAGTCAGAAGCTCTGGGAAAACTCCGGCCACTGGGAACATTATCGTGAAAATATGTATATCTCCCAGATTGATGGTGAAGATTTCGCTATCAAGCCGATGAACTGCCCCGGCTCGATGCTGATCTTCAAATCCGAACAGCATTCCTATCGCGATTTGCCACTGCGCATGGCGGAGGTAGGTCTTGTGCATCGACACGAGAAATCCGGCGTACTGCACGGTTTAATGAGGGTGCGCGCTTTCAACCAGGATGATGCCCATATTTTCATGACCCTGGATCAGATCGCTGACGAAGTTGAACAGGTCGTGCATTTGATCGATGAAGTATATCGCCACTTCAATTTTAAGTATCATGTCGAATTGTCTACCCGTCCTGAGGATTCCATGGGCTCCGATGAGGAATGGGAAAGGGCTACGACGGCACTAAGCGAAGTCCTGGACAAGCTGGAGATTCCATATATCATCAATGAGGGAGATGGCGCTTTCTACGGACCCAAAATTGACTTCCATCTCGAAGACTCGATCGGACGGACTTGGCAATGCGGTACGATTCAGCTCGATTTCCAGATGCCTCGACGCTTTGATCTGGAATATATCGGCGCTGACGGCGAACGTCATTTGCCTATCGTGATCCACCGGGTGGCTTTCGGCTCGATTGAGCGCTTTATCGGCATTTTAATCGAACATTATGCCGGGAAATTCCCTTTCTGGCTGGCACCGGTTCAGGTCAAAATTCTCTCGGTTTCACAGACAGTAGAAGCCTATGCCCTGGATGTACTGTCTGAGCTCAAAGCAAATGGCATCCGTGCTGAAATTGATGCCAGGGATGAAAAAATCGGTTTCAAGGTCAGGCAGGCGCAAATGGAGAAGGTACCGTACAGTCTGATTGTCGGTCAGAAGGAAGCCGAAACAGGCACCGTCTCGGTCCGAGTTTTAGACCAGGGTGAGGCAGGCGCGCTATCATTAACTGAGCTGCTGGACAAGTTACACGCTGAAAACTCCTGAGGTAATTGTTGTCGCCATTGCGCCATTAAAAAACGGTACACTAGGAAACTGCCCGGACTTCGAGTCCGGACAGTTATTTTAGGCAACTATATAACTATATGCGACTATAGTCGACAAATAATTTGTTTATATGAGAACCTGAGTTCTACAGCGACCTTTTGCTCAGTTTCCTTTAAAGCGAGAATTTCTCCTTGCATTTCGCGAAACATGACAGGACATAATCCAGATCTTCTTTGCTGTGCGCAGCCGAGATCTGAGTACGGATGCGAGCTTTGCCTTCTGGAACTACCGGATATTTAAAAGCAATGACATATACGCCGAGACTGAGCAGATAGTCGGCCACTGCAATGGCTTTAACCGCATCATAGATCATGACCGGCACTATCGGATGCGTACCGGGAATAACATCAAGACCCAGCTTTTCTATCCCGGTGCGGAAATATCCGGCATTGGCCTCCGTGCGATCGCGCAGGGATGTATCTTGCTCCAGCATATCCAAAACCCGGATCGCACCGGCGGCAATAGCCGGAGCCAATGTATTGGAGAACAGATAAGGCCTGGACTTTTGCCTAAGCCAATCAATTATTTCCTGACGCCCGGTTGTAAAGCCACCCGAAGCGCCGCCCAGAGCTTTGCCCAGAGTAGAAGTCAAAATATCAATTCTACCCTCTACGCCACAATGCTCCGGCGTGCCGCGGCCCGTTTTCCCGACAAAACCGGAAGCATGACTATCATCAACCATGACCAGCGCGTCATATTTGTCGGCCAGATCACAGATCTCCCGCAAATTAGCTATCACACCATCCATCGAGAAAACGCCGTCAGTAGCGATCAATTTAACTCTGGCTCCTTTGGCGTCAGCTTCCTGCAGACAGCGCTCCAAATCGGCCATGTCATTGTTTTTATAGCGCAGGCGCAAAGCCTTGCACAGTCTGATGCCGTCTATAATGCTGGCATGATTCAGCTGATCGGAGATAACTGCGTCCTCTTCACCCAGAATAGTTTCAAACAGGCCTGTATTGGCATCAAAACATGAGGAATACAGTATCGCATCATCAAAACCGAAAAAGTCCGAGATTTTTTGCTCCAGCTGCTTATGCAGCTCCTGCGTGCCACAGATAAAGCGCACTGATGACAAACCATAGCCCCATCTGTCGTAGCTGGCTTTAGCCGCAGCGATCAATTCAGGACTGTTGGATAGGCCCAGATAATTATTGGCGCACATATTGATAACATTTTGGGTTTTTGTTGTGTCAATGCGAGGTCCCTGAGGCAAGGTCAGGACTCGCTCCTCCGTATAGACCCCTGCGTCTTTCAGCTCCCGCAGCTTATTTCTGATTATTTTCAGCCCGGTTTTCATATTTAAATTCCTCCTGTAACATGATGCTTTCTCCATCGCGCCCGGTATCTCTGATTAAATTAGACTCCCTGTTGAAGTCATTGACAGCCCGTGCCGGAACAATTCGATCACATCTTCTGAATCGATTGTTTATGCTGTTGTCCAATCCAGGATTACTTTGCCTGATCTGCCGCTGTTCATCGCCTTGAAGCCCTCCTCGTACTGTCTGAAATCCAAGCGATGCGTAATGATCGGAGTTAAGTCAAGGCCGGACTGGATCATAGCCATCATCTTATACCAGGTTTCAAACATTTCCCGGCCGTAGATGCCCTTCAATGTCATACTTCCCAAGATGACCCGATTCCAATCAATCTGGGTATCTGCAGGCAAAAAGCCAAGAAGAGAAATCCGCCCGCCATTAATCATATTGTCGATCATAGAATTGAGTGCGGATGATGAGCCCGACATCTCCAAACCGACATCAAAGCCTTCGCGCATGTCCAGCTCAGGCATTATGCCTCTGACGGTATCTTTCGATAAATCAATGATATGGACAGTGGGTTCAACTTTCTTTGCCAATTCCAGACGGTATTGGTTGAAATCAGTGATGGCAATATGTCTGGCCCCGCAATGCCTGGCGATAGCTGCAGCCATGATGCCTATCGGACCGGCGCCTGTAATCAGAACATCTTCACCCACCAGATCAAATTGCAAAGCGGTGTGCACGGCGTTCCCCAGGGGATCGAAAATTGCCGCGATCTCCTCAGGAATGCCGGGCAATACTTGCACTGCGTTCGCTGACGGTATAACCAGATATTCCGCAAAAGATCCCGCTCTGTTGACGCCGACGCCCAAAGTATCTTTACACAAAACCCGTTTGCCTGCCCGGCAATTTCTACACTTGCCGCAGACAATATGCCCCTCGCCCGAAACGATATCACCGATATCAAAATTGTCTACCATCGAACCAACTTCCACGATCTCGCCGACATATTCATGACCGGCATTAAGCGGAACTTTAATCACGCGTTGGGCCCATTCATCCCAATTGTAGATATGGCAGTCTGTGCCGCAGATGGCTGTTTTGCGAATTTTGATCTTGACATCATTAGGACCTGTTTCCGGAATCGGGATACGTTCCAGACTCAGGCCAGGGCCCGCCTCGGTTTTGACCAAAGCATACATAGTGTCGCTCATATTAATTGCCTCCTTGGAATTTTACCGCTATCTATTATACACTCAGCATCCGCCGGCGACTATTGCACTTAAACAGTATGCGGTCTAACTGTCAGCTCCCATTTCCCCGGCAAATCCTGTCCTTTTTGCTGTAAAATAATCAGTTGCAGACTACCATCACATACAGTCTGAACCCTCTCGGGCAGAGCGCAAAGTTCACCATTGCTCACCGCCGCCGGAACAAACAAGGGCATTTTTTCAGCACCGGTTGTGCAGAAACGAAGCGCCAGAGCTCCGGTCAATCTTCTGTCCAGCAACGGCTCTTTCGCGTCCAAAATCTGTGCCGAAAACAGATTAGACATTTCTGTCAGTTGGCGATAGAAATTAACTCGATACGGTTCCGCTTCTTCCAGATATTCCAGGGCAATTTCAATTGCTATTGCCTGCTCTTTAATCTCCGCTCTATCTAAATCCAGTTGCTGCTTTTGGCGGTACAGATCAGCCAGATTGAGCGCAGAAAAACTGCTGACCAGCTCTGCCGACAGCTCCTGATATTTCTTTCTTGACTGATCTATTTCCAGCTCCAGACGCAATTTAACTGCCTTGGCATTGGCCAGGGCATCAGGATTATAGCGACTGGTAGCAACAGACGGCAGCCCTTTCGTATCCTGACCGGTCAAGGCCGAACCGAATAACTGTTCCGTCGCATACTCATACTCCCGCTCAATCTCCTCGTCTGTTCGTCCGGCCTTAAGAGCAGCTATCTGGCCCAGGATCTGAGAAACTCTGGCATCGACCGGGGCGCTGTCAGTAACTCGCTCACGCAGTTCTCTTAGCGCTCTGGCTGCCTCCTCCGGATATTGAATTCGCACATAGCGGGACAAGGAAGTTACTAATTCATAGCCGGCATGATTGGTTGCTGTCTCACCTCTGCTAACTTCCGCTAATAATCTGTCTTCCGCGGCACGGGCTTTCTGATAAGCTGTAATCTCTTCGTCCAGGCGCCAAAGCAGACTGTTCTTTTCTCTCTTATGTTCGGAGAGCCGGCTTTGCACCCTGTCCACCTTGGAACGGGCTTTATCCAGAGCCGCTGCACCTGCTGTTTTCCTTCTGGCTGCAAATAATACAACTAGCAGAGTAGCAACGAAGGCGCCCCCAAGCAGTATCGATCCTCCGATCATACTGTCAGCCAGAACCAGGATCAGGCCTGCCACTGCCGCCAATCCAAGCAATAACAGCAGGCGGAGATTGCCCGCATGGCTTTTGCCTGATCCGGCATAATCATTTCTGATCCGTTCAAAATTGTTCTGCTCTCCCGCCAGCTGTCCCAGCAAATTGCTTTCTCTCTCTTCAGCTTGATCCAGCTGATTTTTTAATTCATTGCCCCGCTGATAACATTCCTTAACCTCTTCACTTACAGTTATCAATTGCATTCGCGTAGCATTGAGATTTTTGGCTTTTTGATTCCAGTCGACATAAAAATCCTCATAAGCTGTCAGCTCTATAGCAGAGGGCAAGTTCTTCTCTTGCGCTTCTCTGGTCAGACTGTATGCTTCAGATTCAGCCGCTGCTAATTCCGAGCGAAGCAGCAATAGATTCTCATATCTGGCTTTATCTTCCAGCAGTTCCAGTTGATGCACCCTGGGTATGATCTCCAGCAATTGCTCCTCACGCTGTTTAATGCCTTGCTTATGCTGATAAATCTTATCGATCAGCTCTGCCTGATTCTTGTCAGAGTTCTTGGCTATGCCAATTAATTGCTTCAGCTGTTCACTCTGCTCCGACAGTCTGGCTGCTTGGCTTTGAGCACTATTAGGCTCGTGGAGGGCTGCTAATTTTTCCCGGAGTATTAATTCGATTTGCTCCGACCGGGATGTGAAATGTTCCGGCGGCGGAACCGGCGCCAGACTTAGAGCAAAAACAAATTCATCCCGGCTGAGGGAAAACAGATCCTGTCCCGGCTGTGCCGAGCAATCAGCACTCAGATCTGCCCCGTTGGTTTCATTGAGCAGCTTGATTTTGTCACTCTCGCCTGCAGCTGTCGTCAGCCGTTCCAGAAGGTACTCCTCACCATTGTGCAAAAAACTGATGCTACCCCCGGTCGCCTTCGCCTGAACAGATTTCCCAACCCGCGGTAAGTAGTGGGATACAAGACCTTCGTCGGAGTAGCCATAAAATGCGAAGGCAATAAAGGATAAAACCTGCTCCAGGCGGTCAGCTTGACCTGTCCAGACAGAAATGTCCGGATCACCCTTTAAGTTCAACCTGACTTGCTCCAGGCCGCCATAAGTCAAAATATCTATTTGCAATATCTTCATCATTGTCCTGTATCCGATCTGCGGCGCGGTTGCAGTTTCGGCGTGGTCGGTTGCTGCGCAGATTCTTGCCGGTGCACTATGGCTGATGCGGTCTCCGTTGCAGAAACCAGATAGGATATTGCCAGATGTTTCGGTCTTGATTCGTCCGCTTGCTGCTGATGGCCGGAACTTTGCCGTTCAGCTGTCAGAGCAAAGCCCGGGAATAAAAGCCTATGCTCCTGTCCCGGGAAACCGGGGAAAACCCGCTCATCAATGATTTCTATATATGATAGACTGCGCTGGAAATACTGCCGCAGCCGGTCAATATCTGTCAATCCGGACTTTCTGCCCCGCAATACCAGCTGCCAGAAACTGTCAGGATGAATCTTGACTTGGCTGGCACGGATTTGCTGCTGCAGACGGCGGGCAATATCGGCATTTGTTTCATTGCCCGAACATTGGTATTCGATGCGCTCGAAAGTAGGTAGAAACAAGGAATATTCCTGCAGTTTCAACTGCGTATTCTTCAGCTTCTGCATCTGTTTCCTTGTGACCAAATCCAGATTCGCCCGGCCGCCCTTGATCAAGTCGCCGGACAATTCACCGCAGAGAAAGCTTTTGCTGCCTGGTTCCCGGAAGCTTCGGCCGATCGGCGCTCCCGCTGCAGCATAGGGCACCTCTGACTTCTCATCGATGACAAGCTGATGATTATGCCCCGCAGCAAAATAATCGGCATTGCTGCTGCGAATCAACTCCGGAAAAAGAGGGCGAAATAGCGAATCTCTATCCAACAGATCGCCATGTGCCACCGCTATCTGGAAAACCGAACCATCACTGGCATTATAATCCGGGAAATAGCCCGGACGAGCCGCTGTCTGATGTTCAAAAGCCAGGCCGGTAAAAACAATATTGAGCTCCGGGAATTCAAATACACTATTTTCTCTGCTGAAAATATAGACATTTGACGGCCACTTTTCACCCAGCCAAGGCTCACCCGGAGGCATGGGATCATGATTGCCGGGAGAAATAATTATCGGCAGGCCGGCCAGTTCTTTAATCATACGGACAAAAGGCGTCAGGCATTGCCTGTCGGGGCGGACCCGGTCAAAAATATCCCCGGTCAAAATCAGAAAATCCGCCTGATGATCCCTACAGGCGGCGATCAGTGCCTTGCCTATTTCATATTGTTTGCTTTTGAGTAAATTTGAGGCATCAGAGGACAGCGAAGGCCAGGTCTGGCCCAGATGCCAGTCACCGGTTTGGATAAAGCGGATTTTGCTTTTCCCCATTCTGAACCTCTTCGCCGCCAATTGGAGCTTATCGCTTCATAAATTAAAGCTTCGTTTAGTATTAAATAATTATAGCATAATGTAGAGGAAAATTTTTTAGACGCAGCAGCTACTTTATTTTAATATAAAGTAACGCCGGCTACAGAATTGAGCAAGGCTTTAATGTGAAGATAAAGATAAGAAATATGATTTTTACTATAATATTCCGTGCTCTATCGGATCATATTCATGAAGATTGAAAGGGGTTAACTATGAAAATGAATGAAAAAGTGCGCAAAGCATTTAGCACTCAGATTAACAGAGAATTTTATTCCGCTTTTCTCTATTTACAGATGTCCGACTGGCTGAACCGGAATAGCTTCCCGGGCGCTGCCCACTGGATGTATATCCAGTATATGGAAGAGCTGTCCCATGCTCAGGGTCTATTCGAATATCTGCAGATGAGAGGTGTCGGGGTAGATATCTACCAGATTGACAAGCCTGAACCAAAGACCTGGGAGAATGTACAGGCTGTTTTCGAAGGCGCCCTGCAACACGAGCAGCAGATCACGGCCTGGATCAACGAATTAGTCGATATCGCAGCCGAAGCCGGCGACAAAGCGGCTGTTCTGTTCCTGGACTGGTATGTCATAGAACAGGTGGAAGAAGAGGCTAATCAAGAAGATAATTGTGACAATGTTTCCAGCGCCAGCGGGCAACCGGGGCCTCTGAGTATGTGGGACAAGCAGATGGGTACACGCGTTTTCGTCCCCCCCGTTATCCCTTATCTCGCATAATGCCGCGAATACCCGCCATTAGATTTGCTATAAAAAAGGAGTCTGCTCGCGGGCTCCTTTTTATAGTCCAAAATCCATTTTGATCTTATCGGCAATTCGTTTACAATAGGGAATATTGATGCTGAGGAGAGCTAAAGTAATTGGGTATCAAAAACCGTCGGACAAAGCGCAATCTTCTGATTTTAAGCCTCTGTATTCTGCTCCCGATGGCAGCCAATGCTGCCTATCCCTTCTTGATTGCTCCAAGACAGGCTTCCCGTGATTTTGTTAATCTTAATCCTGACTTAAATCCTGACACTTCTATCTTGGTTACAGCTCCTCAAAGTGATGCAATTGTCACTGATACTTTAGACTCATACGGACAAAAGACAGATGAATCTCTGCAGACAGCCGCTGACAGCGAGCTTCAAGCTGCGAATACCATCCCTGCGGGTACTATTCCACCATTCATCAAAAGAAAACCGCCAAAAGTGAAAGCCTGTACTGTTATACCAACTGTAAGCCCCACTTCTGTTCCCGGTACCATACCGACAACCGTGCAGAAACAAACTGAAGCAACCACGCGCCAAACAGCAAAAACAACTAAGCAGACTAAATCAACCACCAATCAGACAACTGTCAGCCAGCATACCGCAGCAACAGTAATTCCAACTGCTAAACCCGCTGAATCGACGCCAACCGTTAAACCAACACCACAGACTACCCCTACTAAAGCTCCTTCGCCTACAACTACACCTTCGCCTACTCCTAAACCTACACCTACACCCAAGCCAACAAATAAGGTCAAAGTCGGGGCTCCCTATACCATTAGAGTATTCGTGGAGCAACAGCTGGTCGTTGTTTATGGCACGGCCGGCAACGAAGAAGTGCCGATCAGAAAGATGGTCACCTCAACCGGTACCCGAAGCTTTCCGACTCCGGTTACCGGTGAGAATCACCATTATTATCTGGGCGGAGGCAAACTTTGGATAAGATTCAATATGTTCGGCAGATCTTACCATCAATATGCGACAAGTATTTACGGCAGAACCTTAAAGGGCAAATCTTTAGGCTCTAATTATTTTTTTCATACTCCGGCTTATTCCAGAATGCTAGATCCATCCTCACTCTACGTCAGCTTATTCAATATGCTGGGGAGTAGAGCATCTCATGGTTGTATTCGCCTGAACACTGCCGATGCCAAGTATATCTATGCGTTACGGGGAACCAGAGCTAAAGTCAAAGTTCTAAACAGCGCTGCCGGCTATAATCTCAGCGGAGTTCCCGGTCTGCCCAAGGTCACGATCAAGGTCGCAAAAAATGATCCGCGCTATGGCTGGGATCCTTATGATCCTGATACCAGAAACCCATGGAAAATCCAAGTAAAAACACCGCCGCAACTGACCGGCACCGCGCAAAAACTTGTAGCCGGGTCAATAACCGTTTTTGATTATCTTAAAGGAATCAAAGCACTTGACTTTTGCGGCAATGAACTAAAAGTCAATGTCCAGTCCGGAACTGTCGATGTAAATCAGGCCGGCAACTATCCTGTTGTCTATTCTGCTAAAGATGAAATGGGCAATAACGGCACATTAACTTTGACACATCTGATCCTTCCCTCCCCGACACCAACTCCGTTCCCAACTGCTACACCGACACCCACCGTTACACCAACACCGACTGCTACACCAGCGCCGATACCTACTGCTACACCAACACCGGTACCGACTGTTACGCCAACGCCGACTGTTACGCCGACGCCGACACCAACTGCTGCGCCGACGCCGACACCAACTGCTGCGCCAACGCCGACACCAACTGCTGCGCCGACGCCGACACCAACTGCTGCGCCAACGCCGACACCAACTGTTACGCCGACGCCGGTACCTTAAGCGGCAAACAATTTTGTACTGATATCGGATCCATGCCTATCTTTGTCGTTGATTTCACGCATGGATAAAGCCTGTTTACATATCCGGAAGATTTCCCCCCTGTATTTTGATGACACTTTTAAAACTGATCCTGAAATTATTAATTTGCTCAGTAGTATTAAAAGGTTTAGGTTTCTCCTTTCGCAATCAATGATAGAATTGAAATATCAGCGCAAATAGAAACTGAGTGGGAGGTAGGAATGTCACAAGACTTATACCAGCAGGCCATAAATACTGCAAGAGCACTGTCAATTGAGGCTATCGAAGCAGCCAATTCCGGTCATCCGGGTTTACCGCTAGGGGCAGCTCCAACATTATTTGAACTATATTTCAATCATTTGCAGCATAATCCCCTTAATCCGGAATGGCTAAATCGTGATCGCTTCATAATGTCAGCCGGTCATGGCTCTGCGCTGCTATATAGTGTTTTACATCTTTTGGGCTATCAGATATCAGGCACTGATCTGAAACAATTTCGCCAACTTGGCAGCAATACGCCAGGACATCCCGAATACGGCAACACACCGGGAGTTGAAATGACAACCGGCCCACTGGGTCAAGGCTTAGCTACTGCAGTGGGTATGGCTATGGCTGAGGCCCATCTGGCCGCCAGATATAATAGACCCGGTTTCCCCGTTATTGACCACTATACCTATGCCCTGACCGGTGATGGGGATCTGATGGAAGGAATAAGTTATGAAGCCTCTTCCCTGGCCGGACATTTTGGCCTTGGCAAACTGATCGTACTCTACGATGACAATAGAATAACTATTGATGGCTCAACTGATATAACTTTCACAGAAGATATATCAGCACGTTACCAATCCTGCGGCTGGCAGGTTCTGACTGTAGATGACGGCGAAGACACAGCTGCTATCAAACTGGCACTTGAGACTGCCAGATCAAATACTGCTCAACCCAGCTTAATTGCTGTCCGCACTATAATTGGCAATTTCAGCCCTCTCGCCGGCGATGCCAAATCTCACGGAGCGCCTTTAGGAAGCGCTGCTGCAGAATCCACACTATTACAATTAGGATTTCCTGCAGAACGTGCTGCATTCTCCGTATCATCTGAAGTAAAAAAATTCATGCAGGAACGACAAAATATCCTGGCTCAGATAGAAGATGATTGGCAAAAGCTTTATCGCGCCTGGAAAAGCGCTTTCCCCGATTTGGCTGCTGAATTTGAAAATAATCTGGCCGGCAATCTGCCCACAGATCTGTTTCCGGAGAAAATCGATTCTTTAAGCGAAAGTCAACCAACCAGAGTTCATTCCGGACGGGTTCTAAACTTCCTCAACCGGAAACTGCCGAATCTGATCGGCGGTTCTGCTGATTTGGCCAGCTCCAATAATGTTGTGCTCGAAGGAGACGGCAGCTTTTGCCGCGCTACTCCCGAGGGGAAAAATATCCACTTCGGAGTGCGGGAACATGCCATGGGAGCTATTGTCAACGGTCTGATCTTGCATGGCGGACTTCGTTCTTATGCTGCTACTTTCCTGATCTTCTCAGACTATATGAAGCCATCCATTCGCTTATCCGCTCTAATGAATATTCCCGCCCTATACATTTTTACCCATGACAGCATTGGCGTTGGCGAAGATGGACCGACCCATCAGCCGATTGAGCAAGTAGCGGCTTTACGCGCCATGCCTAATCTCAATGTTTTCCGACCCGCGGATGGCTATGAAGTCGCTGCCGGATATCAGCTTTGGCTCACCAGCCAGAAACCGACTGCCCTGATTCTAAGCAGACAGAAACTGGCATATATCGAGGGCAACTTTCAAGGTGCCTTAAGGGGTGCCTATATCCTCAAAGACTCAGATGATTTCGGACTAATTATGATAGCAAGCGGATCTGAAGTGAGTCTGATCCTGGAAGCTGCGGAGATACTGGAAAAGGAAAACATTAAAGTCAGAGTTGTTTCCATGCCCTGTCAGAATCTTTTTGCGGAACAGGATCAGATCTATCAGGATCATGTGCTACCTCCCTCATGCACTAAGAGGCTGGCTGTAGAAGCCGCTACTACATCCTGCTGGCACAAATATATTGGCTTAAATGGTACTGTTATTGGGCTTGACAGCTTTGGTATCTCCGGCAAAGGCACTGAATTATTCAAATATTTCGGATTTACCGCTGAAGCAATCGCCTCAGAGGCCAAAAAACTGTTGAATATTTAATATTGACATCCGACCACCTGCAAAATCATCATCGCAACAATATTAAGCCAAAACCCCTGCAATTAATATATCACAGGGGTTTTAGCTTGGAGCCGAAGGTGAGGATTGAACTCACGACCTATTCATTACGAGTGAATTGCTCTACCACTGAGCCACTTCGGCACAAGTTAAAATAAGCTTTTCAATGATAGCAAGCAAGCATAATACTGTCAAACTGCGTTGCGCTGATTTCAGCCTTTCTGCATCATTTTCTCGTTATCGGAGTTCAAATGACAGTTTTTATATTTTTTGCCGCTACCGCACCAGCAAGGATCATTTCTGCCGGGGAGATGATCTTTTCTCACCGGCTGTTGCGCAGGCGGCGCTGCGGCAGCTGCCAGATCAGGTCTGGCTCGGCGGGCGCGGCGGCTCATTTTGTCCCCCTCATTGCTCGCAGACCCAGCCACTTCAGCCAGGGCTGAAAAGCCTGATGATCCTCTGCCCTCTGTCAATTCAGTATGTCTCGCCCCTTTTCTTCTGCTTGAATCATCTGTAGTCAGCCGGGCGCGCATAATCAGTCGGACAGCATCCTCTTTGATACCATTAGTCATAGCTTCAAACATATCGAAGCCTTCTCTTTTATATTCTACGACCGGATCATGCTGGGCATAACCTCTCATGCCAATACTGTCTCGCAGATCGTCCATAGCATCAATATGATCCATCCAGTGATTGTCTACGGTTTGAAGCAGAATCAATCGCTCCGCTTCACGTAAAAATTCAGGGGAACCCAATTCGACTGCCCTACTCTCCAAATGCGCCAAAGCCTCTTCTGTCAGCTGACGGTTAAGCTCCTCGCCATCAATTTGTCCTTTGGCTTTAAGCAGATAGGACAAAGACGGCAGTTCGCCAAACAGATCATGCAGGCGAGTGATCAAAGCTGCCTTGTCCCAATTAGCGACATCAGCTTCACCGGCAATGAAGTCAAGCAGAACGTCTCTCATCAGTTCCGTGATAATCCCGCGATAGTAATCATGAAGGTCCTTGCCCTCCAGTACTTCACGGCGTTGTTTATAAATGAGATTGCGCTGCTGGTTCATTACATCGTCATATTCAAGTACATTTTTTCTAATCGCGAAGTTTCTGCCCTCAACCCGCTTCTGCGCAGTCTCAATCACGCGGCTCAACATAGGATGGTCAATTTGCATATCCTCATCGACGCCGAGTGTTTCAAATATCCGCTCCAGACGCTCCCCTCCAAACAGCCTCATCAGATCATCTTCCAGGGACAAATAAAAGATGCTCTTGCCCGGATCACCTTGTCTGCCGGCCCGTCCCCTCAACTGATTATCAATTCGTCGCGATTCGTGTCTTTCAGTGCCAACAATATAAAGACCGCCCTTGGCTATGACCTGTTGTTTTTCTTCTTTGATTTCAGCGGCAAAACTCGCATTTAATTCAGAATACAGTGCCCTGGCCTCCAGAATTGCCTGATCATCTGTAATATTATGAGCGGTTGAAGCCTCAATTAATTCTTCATCAATACCTCTGCGGCGCATTTCCTGTTTGGCCAAAAATTCAGGATTGCCGCCCAAGAGAATGTCGGTACCTCTACCTGCCATATTAGTAGCTATGGTAACTGCACCCATGCGACCGGCCTGAGCGACAATCTCCGCTTCCCGTTCATGATTCTTGGCATTCAATACATTGTGCCGAACACCCGCTCTGGAGAACAGGCTTGATAAATATTCTGATTTTTCTACAGATACCGTTCCAACCAAAACCGGTTGACCTGTGGCATTAGCCGCTCGAACCTCTTCCAGCAGATTCCTGTATTTGCCCGCTTGGGTTTTGTATACCGCATCGGCCTGGTCCGTTCTGATCATCGGCATATTAGTAGGAATTGTTATGACATCCAGATTATAAATTTGCCGGAATTCATCTTCTTCAGTCAAAGCTGTACCTGTCATGCCCGAGAGCTTATTGTACATACGGAAATAATTTTGAAAGGTAATAGTAGCTAATGTCTTGTTTTCTTTTTTTATCTTGACATTCTCTTTCGCCTCGATCGCCTGATGCAAACCATTGCTATATCTGCGGCCGGGCATCAATCTTCCCGTAAAGTCGTCTACAATGACAACCTCGTCATCAGCCACCACATAGTCCTCATCAAGGCGCATTGTGCCATGCGCTTTCAAAGCATTATTGATATGATGGTTGATCTCATAATTCTCTTGATCCGACAGATTGCCGATTTGGAAAAAAGTTTCCGCTTTAGCAACGCCTTTTTGTGTTAAAACAGCTGTCTTGGCTTTTTCGTCAACGATATAATCAGCATCTCCTTCCAGATCAGCTATTTCTTCGGCGGAACGCATAGTGCCGGTTTCCTTGATCCTTTTCTCTTTCAATCTCCTGACAAAACTATCTGCGCTGCTATACAATTCTGAAGATTCGCTGCCACGGCCGGAAATAATCAAGGGTGTTCTTGCTTCATCAATCAGAATACTGTCAACCTCATCAACAATAGCAAAATTCAGCTCTCTTTGAACCAGATCATCCAGGCGCAAAACCATATTATCCCGCAGATAATCAAAGCCGAATTCATTATTTGTGCCATATGTCAGATCAGAAGCATATGCAGCTTGCTTGGCCGGCTTATCCAGACCATGGACGACAAGGCCAACTGATAAGCCCAGATAACGGTATATTTTCCCCATCCATTCACTGTCGCGTGTTGCCAGATAATCATTGACTGTCACAATATGAACACCTTTACCTGCCAGGGCATTGAGATAAACCGGCAAGGTGGCAACCAGTGTCTTACCCTCACCTGTCCTCATTTCAGCAATTCTGCCTTGATGCAGAACAATACCGCCTTGTAGCTGTACGGGGAAATGTCTAAGCCCCAGAACTCTGTCCCCTGCTTCTCTGACTACGGCAAAAGCTTCGGGCAGCAAAGAATCCAGCTCTTCTCCTCTAGCCAATCTCTGTCTAAATTCATTTGTCTTATTCTTCAGCGCCTCCTCGCTGAGCCCTTTATAAGCTGTCTCTAAACTCATAATCTGAGAAACAGTACCTTTTATCCGCTTCAACTCACGCTCAGAATAGGTGCCGAAGATTTTATTCATTATGCTCATAAGTCTTTCATTCTCCTGACTAAATCACATGTTAATGATACGTCAGCAGCACCACTTAGACAAGAAGAGACCATTCCTATTCTTGATCTTGGTAACGCATGCTTGAGCCATATTTTCTGATCATCAGTTGTATAGAATAATTTGCTGCCAGCCTAAGCCATTCATCCTGCTGAGACTGATCAAACCACTGAGGATGATTATTGGGGATTACTAAAATCAGCTGTTTTCGATTGATTTGAGCAGGCACCAAATATTCCCGCCCTTTGCTTGTAAGCTTGGCACCTTGAAAGTTTGCTAAAGCAACAAGATACCGTTCCAGCTGGGCAGTTGTGTAGGAGGGGGAACTATAACTGGGCGCGGTTAGATCTATGCTTTTGATTGCAGTTGCCGTCGCCCCGTCCCAGGCGGCAATTACGGGAAAATTGAACGGCAGATTTGCTCCGTATTTGTCACGAAAGATCTGTCCCCGGGTAAAATTGCTCAGACTCCAGATATCATCTTGATCTGAATTGTCGTCCTCCGCCTCTTCTTGACTTTCAACTGCCGAACTCTCTGATAATCCTGAAGTCCAGAGAGGAATTATGCCTTGTGCCGTTTTACTGATTGAGCCCAGAACAGTATTTTGACGGTATTTCACAAGAAGATTGAGCACATTATCTTCACTATCCCAATCCAGCATTAATTTTCTTTGGTGGCCTATCAGATCAAGTCCCAGTCCTGTTCTGGCCTCACTCAACCAAAAATCCATACGGCTGTTAATTAAGTTGCCGAACATCAATGACGAACCGAGATCAACGGCCATGTCATATACAATATCCGCTGCTCCCGGAATCGGCAACACTTCAGCCAGTATCTGAGGAATATCATTTGACTTCGCCAGCAGAGGAGCAGCAATTGTTTCAGCAGCAGGCAGCAACAATGCCATTTCCTCGCATGTCTGATCCAGAGCATAACGCAGAAGATTATCTTCCCTTACCAAGCGAATCGCAGAAAGCAAAAAGAAAACAAGCGTCAGAATTACGGGTAAAATAATCGCTGCTTCCAAGGTAGCCATACCACTGTTTGTATATTTTCTAAATTCGCTTTTTCTTATCATTTTCCATGCCCGACACTTAACTTATCTGCTATCGGTTGCTTGATAACCTCCCTCGAGACTAAAGGTCTTGCCTTGTTCGGTGACAGTTTCAGCTTTTAATTTGACCCAACCGGGACCGGGATGATGACGTTGAATGATTGCTCCTATTCGGGATAGTATTTCCTCTTCGGACTGTACCAGCATAAACAAAAGCAGATAATCGTGATAATACAGGGTCACTGAGGATCGCTCCTCCGGCCAAAAGGGAACTCCATAACCGCTTCGAAGCCTGTTCACATCACGACTTCCATCTGCAACTGATCTTGCTATCAGCATCAGGTATTCAAAGGGTTCCGGAGGCAAAATTATTGTTCCCAGGGAAATAACGGCAATTCCGGCAACAAATCCCCTGGCGGCCAGACGATATGTAAAGCGCAAAGCTTTATCTTTAGCGTGATGGGCCAGTTGGATCAGCGACCGCAAGACAATCAGTTTGGACTTGATTTCATCAGCAGCTCGTTTACCCTGACGGCCGGTAAGTATTTCTTCCAACTCATATGGTCTGGATCGGATCAGATCATCATGAGATCTGCCATCCGGAGTATATCTGTGAATTGTCTGTTGTGATCTGATCCGGATCGATACAGCAGCCGGGAAATAGTCCAGAGCGTAGCCTGCTATATATAGTTTGTCGAGTGCTGTAGTACTAGGCACTGCCAGAATTGAATCAAAAACTGAGGCCAGCCTCGACATACTCTCGGGATCAAAAAAATCCGGTTTTTTACCGGTAGTAATATCCCCCTTTTGATCATAGATATGAACCGGCATCAGGACAGACGCAATTTTGTTGTAAAGCGGAGCGATCTCCTCCTCCAAATATTCATCCAGCTCCTCTCCCCATTCAGGGTCGGCAGGAGGCTTTGTGATAAGATAATCCTGCGCTTCTGCATAACCATCTTCCGAGAACAGTTCATCCAGGGAACCCAGCAGGGAATTGTCATCGATGATCTGCACCTGACTGATGCGATGCGAAATTTCCCGGATCATCTCAGCGGGAAATCTGAGTTTCATATGACTCAATATTTGCTCGCTCAATAATTTGTTTTCAAACAAAGTCTGCATTCCTGTGACCTGAATTGAAGCTGTATTGTCGTAATTCGCAGAAGGTATGCTGTCCAAGGGTTTATTTAATGCGAAAAGACCGAAACTCTGCCACAATTCCTGATCAAAGTTAGCCAGATTGACTTCCAGATTAGCTGCAACCCAACGGCTTAGATCTAAATCTCTGCGATCTTTGAGAGCATTATCAAATAAAGTCAATAAGAAAAGAAAAACTACAGGCAGCAATAAGCAGAAAGTCAGAGCCAGACTCCCTGATTGAGTCATCTTTGTCGTCGCTTTTGCTTTCACGGATGCTCACTCCGCTGCGTCATAAGAAATTTGAGATCACGATAAAGACTCAAGCTTTCAACCATCTTTTGCGGTGAGCATTTGAGCACTGAAATTGTACCCTGCTGCGTCGTTTGTGTTTCCAGTCTATATATAAAAGCGGGATTCACTTCCTGCTTAACCGATATCACTGTAGCGGCAGCACTATTTCTCACCTTGACCGCTTCAGGAACACATAAGGAACTGCTCTGCAAAAATAAAGATAAAGCTAATGACATAATTATTGATGTCTCCAATGAAAAGGCCATACAATCCTCCTGCTCTTAGCATATAAAAAGTTGACGACTGCAAAAGAAAAGTCAGACGACAAGATATGTCATCTGACTCGATCAAGTCGCAAGAGAAATCCGGAGAAAATCAATGGTGCATGAACCAATAATTATTCTGCAATTTCCTCAAAGTAGTGGCCGACCCATGGCCTGGCAGCACAGGCAAATCAGAGGGCAGTTCTTCTCTCAATTTACGCAGTCGCGCCAGGCTCTGCCGCATCTGCTCTTCACTGCCTCCGGCGAGATCCATGCGGCCAATATCCGTAGCGAATACTGTGTCACCAGTAATCAAGGCAATATAGTCCTCCCGCGCAGTATCCTGCTTGCTCAGATAAAGAAAACAACTGGCGCCTTCGGTATGTCCGGGCGTATGATAAACACGCAAAAATAAATTATCCCCTAGTTCAATCTCTTGACCATCCCTCAACAAAATATCCGGCTTTGCGATATCAATCCCTCTGCCAAAAAAAAGTGATGCATTTAACATTTTGTCCATGATCATGGCGGCTTCTGCTTCATGAATCATCAATTTCAGTTTCGGATTGAAATTTCTCCAGGCATCTGCCTTGCCTACATGATCATAGTGACCATGGGTTGCAATCAGCGCGATTACTTGATCTTTCAGTTCCACTTTTTCGGGAGGTACTGCAGGATCAATCAGTACATAACCATTTTTTGCAGCCAAGAGCCAGGCATTGCCATAACCGTAGCCTTCAGGAATCAATTGGACCCGCTGGTCCAAGTTCAGATCATTGTATAGTGCCATCTTAACCACCGTGTCCCAGAATGAGCATCAGCAATTCAGCTGAAGCAATATTCGTAGCATAAGGTATATTTTTAAGGTCGCAAGCTCGCAATAAAGGATTTGGAGAATAATCAACCACATCCGGATCACGTAAAAGGATCACTGCGTCGATTTCATTGTAGATAGTCATGGCTGCGAACTGATCCATAGCGCCTCTGATTTCAGTCGGCATAGTATGTATCTTGAGGCCGGTAGCATTGTTAATCTGCTTTGCAGAATTCTGAGTGGAGATCAGATTGTATTTGCCCAGAATCTGGCGGTAAGCAAGACAAAGGTTTATCAGCAATCCAGTTTTTTTGTTATCTGCGAGCAATACAATATTCATGAGCGCCTCCATTACAAATCCCGGCATCATCTGCAATATAAATATTTTATCATCTTACAACAAATATCAAACAAGGTAAGCAGGAAACGTCATGCTTCAGCCTATAAACCTGTCGGCTATTATCTTGGATTATAGACAATATCTTTCGGCTCAACACCGAAATACTCGCATAGTATTCGATAAGAAATTTCTGCTGAGAGATCTCCGTATGAAGCATCCCTCACTACATGTGCGATTGCTATTTCAGGATCTTCGGCGGGGGCAAAACAGGTAAAGACTGAATTTATTTTTAAATTTTTATTTCTTTCTCCGGCTTCAGCCGTTCCTGTTTTAGCCGCGACGTTGACCGGGAAATCGTGGAAAAGCTGATGGGTATATCCTGAACCATTGTGTGTAACCAGCAGCATACCCTTGGTAATAAGCTCAATATTGCCGGGGTCAATGTCGAGCTCCTGGGCATTTATCTGTTCCGCTCTAAGCAAGCTGCCGTCGGGGGCAACAATATCACCAATCACATGAGGCGTCATCAGCTTCCCGCTGGCAATGCCTGCAATGCCCCGCGCCAGCTGCAATACGGTATAACTGTGGTCGAACTGTCCGATGGCAGTTTGAGCTGTATCCGCAGGAAACCATTGCTTATCGCCGGCATTTGACCTTAACAGACGCTTTAACTCGCGGCTGGGTCTGATGCCGGGAACCTCACCGGGCAGATCAATGCCACTGAGCTCGCCATAACCCAATTTTTTTGCCCAAGCGCTAATATTGTCAATCCCTGTGGCAATGCCCAGCTTAAAAAAATACAGATTGCATGAATCCTTAATAGCTTCAGTCAGAGGAATGCTGCCATGTCCATAAATCGGTCTTGTTAAACAGCGCCACCAGATCTTGGCAATTTCTTCATAGCCCTGGCAAGTAAAATTATTGCTGGCAGTGGTAATAGTTCCCGTTTCCAAGCCCGCAATACTGGTCACAATTTTAAATACCGAGCCGGGGGTATAGTTTTCAGAAATTGCTTTGTTGAGCAGGGGCTTGCCTATATTGTCTTTTAAATATTCCCTGACTCTGACCGCTGCACCGGCGTCAGATGATTGCATAATAAAATCATCAGAATTATAGTCCGGCAAACTGACCATAGCTAATATCGCACCGGTTTTGACATTAAAAACAACAACAGCGCCACTGGGGGCAGCATATTTGTCTTTAGTCAATACGCCATTGCGCAAATCCTCCATATTTTTTTGCAAAGCATCCCTGGCAACTTTTTGCAAATCCGGTTGCAAAGTCAGGAACACTTTATTGCCGCTTTGAGGCTCGATTCCATACGCGCCGGGATAATAATAGGCTTCGCCATTTTCACCGGACCATTTATTAAAAGTTTGCAATCCGTCTTTACCTTTAAGATAGCGTTCAGCGCTGGCTTCAACTCCGGCTTGCCCGATCAGATCGGATGCCTTGTAGCCCTGCCCGCGCAAGGAATCATACTGGCTTTCGCTAATGCGGCCGATATAACCCAGAACATGAGATAAAACGCTTGCATAAGGGGTGTACACTCTTTGCCATTCTTTAGTAAAGAGAACGCCAAAATAGCGTTGATTCTGTCCTTCAATAGTGCGAAGTATATCTTCATTAACATTAGAGGCTAAACGAATTGGCTTTCTTTGTGACCATAACCAATTATTTTCCAGGATAAGATATCTCAGCTGCATGATGCGATAAGCTTCCTGGTCGGAAAACAGTCTGCTGGAACCGGATTCACGGTCTTCAATTTTGAAATAGTCATAGAGGAGCCATTCATAAAACCGGCCAGGGTCTTCAATGACTATCCGCTGTTGATCACGCTTGGTTTTGGCTTTTTCAGGTAACATCATATTGAAAAGATCCTTATTTTGTTGCCAGCGCAGAATCTTTTCCGGACTTTGTTTGAAGACAAAACTAATATCCCCTTGTTCGGATACCGGACCGGTTTCTGTCGGTCCAAAATATTTATCAAGCGTGCTTTCAGATCTGATTTCATGTTCCGCCAATAGATTTGAGATATCCAGCAAGACCTGATTTAACTGTGGAATTGATAAGTCAGACTGAACCAGCCATAAAACATTGCTTTCTTTATTAGTCGCAATTACGGTGCCATCCGCAGCAACAATATCACCGCGTGGAGCTGCCAGCACTATCTCCGCTTCGTTGCCGGAAGTCAAATTGACAGTAGCGGCATGCGTTCCGCCCAGAAGCACAAATCCGGTTCTAATCAGAATTGCCGTCAGCGCAATCAGAAAAAAAGCCAACACTAAAGCAGTCCTGTTAAAGAAAATTCTATAAACCGGAATTGAACTTTCCTGATGGTGTTTTTTTTGCTTCCGTTGCCGAATTCTCCGGATAATATTCTTAAACATTGCTTTCCTCCGGCTCGAAACGGATCATTGCGCCTCTGTAATCTTTATCAGGCTTCGGATAGGGAGGCAAAATATAATGTACAACAACTAATACAGCCGTCAAAATAAGATTTTTCACAATCAGCCAAGGCAAATTGACAGCCATTTGACCCAAAATCCACAACAGATTTGTTTTCGGCCGAAAACTCTGACCTGCAAAAACCAGAAATGCGCCCGTGAACTGGAAAACAGCTGTAGATGCGACAACCATTAAGGCATAGAAAGCAAGCCGGAGTTTGCCCCTGACTACAGGCAGATACCCACTGCCCCAACCTAGTAGAAAGGTAAAGAACATACCCAAACCAAAATACCGCCCGGCTAGATAGTCCCGAAAAAAGCCACTGGCAAGACCAATTATTAAACCATCGCGAGGACCATACCTCATCCCCGTAAGGAGCGGAAACACTAAAAGAAAGTCAGCTTGCAGACCCAAGGAACCCAGATAGCGACCGTCAAACTGAAGCGAAGTGCCAATAATGATAGCCAATGTATAGACTAGGGCCGGTCTGATGCGAGCCAGAAAACTTTTCATCAATTTTCTCCAATCAAAACAAAGACAATCGAACGATTTTCTTCAGGAGCGCTTGGTTTTATAATTGCGGATTGAATGGCGCCGGCTTTGGAAAATTTTAGTTCCTGAACAACACCAATAACCAGGCCGGGTGGAAAGTGACCACCCGCACCGCTGGTTTTAATAATATCGCCGACTTTCAAAATTGATTGCCCGGAAATATTGTCTGCCAGGCAGAGTCCTTGCGCCCGCAGTTGAATATCGCCTCTTACTCTCATATTAATAGCAGCCGTTCCCTCGCCGGCGACTGCATTAATGGCAAATCCCTCATGGATCAGTGGCATCACCTTGGATGAGTTGATATCAGAAGAATAGAGCCGGCCCAGGAGAAATGACCCCGCATCTACCACCGCATAAGAATTGTCGGGAGAAACATTGATGCCATCTTCTCGTCCCAGATTAATTCGATACAGATCAAACCAACCGGTAAAACCATCAGTTAAAATATAGCCGCCTTTGATTGTATAACGATCAAAACGGGTTTTAATCTGAAGGGCTTCTTTAAGGTTTTCATACTGCTGTATTGCTTCTTGATTCTGGCTCAGTTCATTTGCCAGTTGGGCATTTTCCAGCTTAAGCTTCTCATTCTCCTGACGTATCGCCTCGGTATCGCGCAAAGAAGAAAACCAACCGGAAACGGAGCCCGAAATAGAGCGAATACCGCGATAAATCGGGTTAACAATCTTGGCAATCGGAGTAGTCAAAATAGAAAAAGGACTGGAGTCAGGAATTGTTGACAGCATCAACACAGCCAAAATAACTATGGCCAAAACAACTACTACTATGATGCGTGGTCCCTTGCTTCTATTCATATACGATTACTGCCATCATACCGGATAGAATAAATTGTAACACTAGGAAGTCAGTTGTGAACAGGGCCAGGTACATGGCAATAAATTGACTAACTAGATTAAGCCCCGCTCTTTCATGCTCACAGATTCATTAGAGCCGATTATTAAATGGTCGAGCACAAGAATACCCATCATCTCTCCAACTTCCATCAATCTCCGCGTAGATTCCAGATCAGCAGCACTGGGCTCAGCATCCCCGCTGGGGTGATTATGAACCAGAGCAATGGCAGCAGCATTGGCCTTAACAGCTTCCCGGAAAATATCTCTGGGGAAAACTACCGCAGCAGTAAGCCCTCCACGTGATATTTTTATTTTTCGAATCATCCTATGGCGTACATCAAGTAAAATCACATGAAATTCCTCACGCGATAAATATCTTAGTTCCGGTTCCATCAGCTGAATAATGTCTGCCGGTTTTTGCAAAACCGGCCTGATTTCTTCACGCCTGGAACTCAAATGCCTATTGCCAAGCTCAAAAGCCGCCTTTAATCTGATAGCTCTGACACGTCCAATACCTTTGGTAGCACACATCTCTTCCAGACTGGCTTCGTAAAGACCTGTCAGGCCGGACAAATCATTTAACAGCTGATGGGCTATTTCCAGTGCTGTCCGGCCTGCCAAACCACTTTGGATCTGAATGGCAATCAGCTCTGCATCAGACAACTCCCTGGGGCCATATTGCTCCAGCTTCTCATATGGCCTTTCCAGCTCCTGCAGCTCTTTCATTTTAAGTTTTTTTGACATAATAAATTCTCCTTCTATATAAGGAGCGCAGTCAGATGGATGTCAGGAAATCAAATTGCAGTCGCTTCGATCAGAAGCAGCTCCAGACCTAATAAATCATTAATCTGTCCCCGCTTAATGAGTAAATCGGTTTGAAACATCAGCTCATAAATTGAAGCCAACTGCTTTAGATCAAATTTCTGTGCCTGAAGCCGAAGTTTTTTAGCAATAAAAGGTCTCAGTCTTAATCTCGCCGCCAGAACACGGCTGTCCCGCTCCGTAGCAGCAGCCAGCAATTGTCGGATATGGCGATAGAGCATAAACAAAATCAAAGGCACCGGCTCTTTTCTGGTCAGCAATATATCCAATACTTGTAAAGCTTTGTCAGCTTGACCTGAGGATATGGCATCCGTCAAATCAAATATGCTGCTGCGGTTGTCAGGTCTGGCGACCAGATCGACCAGTTGTAAAGTAATATTCCGTTCCCCGCTCCAACCCATATAGAGGAAAAGCTTTTCCAACTCTGTCCGTATCTCTCTCATCTGTCCCTCACAGCGTTCAATTAAACTATCAGCTGCTCCGAACTCAATGGAAAGCCCTTGTTTGCGACAACCTGCCGTGATCCATGCTTGCAAAGTTCTACTGTCCTGAATGCTGATCTCAGCCCGGACACCTCCGGCTTTATCAAATGCTGACAATAGACTTTTTTGGGATAGATTCGCTTTTGTCTCCACAAAAACCAATACAGTGTTTGAGGGGAAATTATCCAATAAATCCTTGATTTGTCCGCGTTTTTCAGAAATTTCGGCCTTGCCTGCGCCCGCTGCCGCGACAAAGAGATCCGTATTTTTTAGAATTACCATTTTTTTATCAGATAGAAAAGGCGGAGTGCGTATTTCCTGATCTATTCTCAACGGATCGATATTCTGTGTGGCATGAGCAAAGTCAATCTGAATCAAATCAAGATCACCCGCACCCGGAATAATAACGGATTTGATCAGACTCTGAACCAGTTGCTGAACCAACCAGTCCTCTTCACCATACAGCAAATAGAGAGGACGGATTATACCGGCATCGATTTCTTGGCTCAATTTAGAATAAGACATGAGTTTCTCCTGCCCAACCATGTGCTAATCCTAACCTTATTTTGATCTACATGCAATCTGATTGCTCCCTCCTTATCTGTTCTGAATAACATCTGATTGCCGCTCTTGCTCAATCGTTCCAGCACCTCCTGCGCCGGGTGGCCGAAACGATTGGTCCCAACTGAAACTACAGTTATAACCGGTTTCACAAGTTGTAAAAACGCGATACTGCTGGAATATTTGGATCCGTGATGTGCCAATTTTAACAGCATGCTGTTCAAATTATCTCCGTATTCCCGAACCAGGATGCGTTCAATTTCATCAATGATATCCGCGGTCAAGAGCAGTGAAAAATCCTGCCAGACGCATTTCATTACCAGGCAATCCCGATTGGGATCCGGCTGTAAATAATGGCTGGCAGCATTGCTCTTTGCTTCTGCAGGCGGGGCTAAATACTGTATGGCAATACCGGTATCATCATCGCCGCAATAATCATGATCGCCGGCTTGGCGGAATAATATACTGACCTTTTGCTGATTACATAGAGATATCAGTTCAATAGCCAAATCCTGTTCCCGGTGCCACTTAAGTTCAGGAATTTTATTATCCGCAGCTGGCACTTTTGTGCGCCAGTTGCCCGGCACGACCACTTGCTCAACCAAATCCTGCTCCAGAAGATCTAAAATGCCGCCGCAATGATCACTATGTCCATGAGTGACAATGGCGGTAGATATCTTTGTTATACCCTGGTTTCTCATAAAAGGAAGCACAACTTGATAACCTTGATCTCTTTCGCCGCCATCAATCAAAATTACCGAGTCCGCTGTACGAATCAAACAGCAATCCCCCTGTCCGACATCAAGAAACCAAATCCCCTCTTGCAATGGCTGCGGTAAACATCGGGCGATAAGCGCAAGCAGAAGTACAATTGCAGCTATCGCCTCAATTCTACGGACAGCAGCAGTTTTCCGGAGTCGCAATATTGTTATCAGTATGATGAGCAATAAAATAATCACTAACTGTCCTCTCTTACCCAGCTCGCCTTTGCCGATAAAACCTCCTTTGGCGCCGGAACCCTGCTCACTCAAATATTTTAATAATATGACAGGTAACTTCAGTAATCGGGACCAGAGATTAATCAGTATTCCGCCTGCGAATGGCAGTATTGCGATTAACGGACCAATTAGAAATAAGCCTGAGAGGCCTCCGGCTGTGATTGCAGCTGCCGGTATGCCTGCCAAAAGATTGATTGGAATTGCCTTTGGGTTTAGGCCATTTTGCCAAAACAGCAAGGGCAATAAGCAGGCAAACTGGGCGCAGCAGGTAATGGTCAATAGTTTCAGCAGCCGGTGCAATAACCGGTTAATGCGGACTAGAATAAATTCTATTATCGGGCTGCTTTGCTCGCTTATTATCTGTGGCTGCGTGAGAAAATGCTGAGGTCGGGCAGACAGGCCCAGCAAATGCAGAAACGGTTTGCCGCCGAGACGGATTCCTGCCGTGGCTGCCATACTGAGCCAGAATCCTCTTTGCAGAGCGCGGAAAGGATCAAGGACTAACAAAATCAGTCCGGTAACACCGAGCAAAGACAGTTCATCAAGATGGCGCACTTTGGCTCCGGCGTACATACGCAGCAGCAACATTAGAGATGCCCTGCTGACCCCGGTGCGCCAACCGGTAACCGAGCCGAAATACAGCAGCAGTATCAAAGTCCGGATATCCCGGGATCGTTTAGAACCTGATCCAATCTGCCGCCAAGGCAGTAACAGAAAACCAAGATGCGCCCCCGATACCGAAACCAAGTGGACAAGGCCACTCTCCAGGAACGCATGGTTCTCCTGAGCGGTCAGACCCTGTTTTTGCCCCAGACAAATGGCCGTAATAATGCCAACAGTATCTGAGCTCAGGTATTGGCGAAAAAAACTTGCCGCGCGGTTTTGTAAGGCGACCAGCAAATTCTGCCAGACTGCATCGGGAGTTTTCTTCTTGCCAATTATCTGTGGCGGGATTATTAATTCGGCCTCCAGGAAAATGGCGCGATTCCTGAGCCAGGAACGGCGATCGAAACCGCCGGGATTCCTCTGTCCTGATGGGAGTTCAAGCATGGCTTCCGATTCCAGGCGATAGCCGGCCTTGAGATATTCCGCTTTGCCCCGCACTGATACCAAAGGCCCCTCATCCAATCTGACAACTGCCTCGCCCCAACCCGTTGTACCCATCAGAGCGGGCCGAATGACTGTACCCTGCCAGCTGCCGTTGCGCCGGCTCATAGTCTCAGCCTTTGGGCTCTCAATCAGAAATTCCCGCATCACCGGCGTACAGACAAGGAGTATGCCCGACACAGCTAAGCCGAGAAACTGCCAATTAAGGTCCTTCCTTCTGCCAAAGAAGCAAAATATGGCCAAAACCACACCCAACAGCAGCAGACCGTAGCTCCCTGCTGTAATTGAAATAATAGCCGATAGCAAAGTGAAGAACAGCGCCGGGGCCGGGCGACAGACTTTATTTTTATCTTCAGCTGTGCTTATATCCGCTTTTGCCATAGCAACAGCTTGTCATAATTACGAATCTCAAACGAAGTAAATCAGTTGCAAAGATCTGTCACTACCATTCAAGAAACTACAAAGACATCAGTCAGTTTTTTTGGCGCGGGCATTGATCAGCGAAGCCAGAAACTGGCGCAGCTCGGGAATGCCGCTGCCCCTCGCCGCTGAGACACCGGCGACAATAATAGCGTCTTCGTCAAGAGAAAACCTGGCGGCAATCAACTTTTTAATCAGCCTTTTCTGTTCCAGCAGTTTTTGCCGGGACAATTTGTCGCTTTTGGTCAGTACAACTGACCAGGGATGGCCAAGTGTCTGCAACCAATCCATTAATTGCCAGTCATGAGTACCTGGCTTATGTCTGGCATCAAGCAGTAAAAGGATATGTGCCAATGGACGGTCACCGGCCAGATAATCATTCGTAAGGCCGGAATACTTTTCTTGTACATCCGGTGAAACCTTAGCATAGCCATAACCGGGAACATCCACCAGCCGCAGAGTCTCATCGATTTCAAAGAAGATAATGAGTCTTGTTTTGCCCGGCGTTTGACTGGTATAGGCCAGTCTCTTACTGCCGGTCAACGCATTGATTAAGGTTGATTTGCCGACATTTGACTTGCCGGCCAGCACAATTTCGGGGCGCATCGGATCCGCTGGCGGGAACTGGCGCGCCGTACCGCAGGTGGCTAAAACTTTTGTCAGTCTGAAATTGATCTCTTTTGTCATTGTTATCCCGCACCTTGTTAATCGAAGGCAATCCTGAACAGGATCGGCTCTTCTTTTGTCATTATCAATTTTTTACCCTGCTGATCTCACTTTATTTGCTATTATTGGAGTATTCATAGTGCCATTGATATAATGATTCTGTCCAGCACCAGGGAGGGAATATGATGTACTTTAATCTCACCGACTACCGACACCGGGTCTATAGCGATACAATGCTAGACTCGATCGGACCTATTGCCATGATCACACACCAGCTCGATCCTACTCTCTCCTCGCAGATTAACTATCATCTGGTCAAGAGACGCAAGGAGTATGTTGAGGCTGAGCCTGATCTCGTCAATATTGCCGGCTTTGCCCGCGATGATTATCGTATTAATGTCAATATGGATCGCTACGACTCAGGAGAAGGTAAAGTAACAGTCGAGCAGTCGGTCCGCGGGCACGATGTGTTCCTCTTTACTGATGTTCTCAACTATGGTCGGGAATACCAGCGCTACGGCAGTACCGTGACTATGAGTCCGGATGAGCATTACCAGGATTTAGTCCGTCTGGTACTGACAACGCGTCCGACTGCCGCCCGCGTCAATGTCATCATGCCCTATCTTTATGAAGGCAGACGCTATAAAAGGAACGGCCGCGAATCACTGGATTGTGCACAAATGCTGCAGGAATTGTTCGGATTGGGCATTGACAACTTCATTACCTTCGACGCTCATGATGGCAGGATCGCCAATGCTGTGCCCCGAAACAATTTCGAGACTTTCCCTACGTCGGCCCAGATCCTGTCCACTCTGTTTGACACATTTCCCGATATCAATCTTCATCCGGATCATTTCATTATCGTCAGCCCGGATGAAGACAGCATCAGTCGCTGTATTTTCTATGCTTCAACTTTGCAAGTGCCGCTGGGTATCTTCTATTCCGATCGCAATTTCAGGCGTATAGACGGACAGATTCTGGAAGAATCTACCAGAAAGTATCTCGGTGACGATGTGACGGGAATGGATGTTTTGCTGGTCGATGATCTGATGGATACCGGACTGACATTTTTGGAGTGCGCTTCCTACCTTAAAGCACACGGTGCCCGGAGAGTATTTTGCGCCGCTTCCTTCGTCCAATTCACTAAAGGGATTGACCATATGCGCCAGGCTTATACCAGCGGCATAATCAATGGTGTTTTTGCCACGGATATGGCCTATCGGGCACCGAAAATCATATCCTCGCCTTGGTACTACGATGTTCCTATGGCAGAAGATCTGGCCACGCTGGTAGATGCGTTAAATCACGACGCTTCCTTGTCAGCTCTACTGGCGCCCGCCGGCAGAATTGATAAGCTGGCCCGGAAACATCAGGAGCGTTATCAGCAATTATACGCTCACAAACAGGAATTGAGTTACGATCCCAGACAGCTCTCATTTGATATTTAATGATTTTGGTTTGACCGCCGAGGAGGAAACAATGAGTCTAGACATCAACCGCCATGAAAGATCCAATGATCTCACCTACGACCCCAATTACTACAAATATGATCAATATGGCAACAATCCCATGCCTGCTTACGCGCCGGTCGGGTTAATTGCCATGAAAAGCGCCGTCGAATTCAGCACCATCGTCAACGATTTTCTGGTGCAAAGGCGCAAAGAATATATGGAGAGCGAGCCGGATACCACAATTAGCCCCGGTTTTCTGCGCGATGACTATTTTGTTCCGGTCAATACTTTCCGTTTTTCCTCCGGCGAGGGCAAAGCAGTAGTTGAACGCACCGTACGCGGCCACGATCTGTTCATTATCTGCGATCCTACCAATTATTCAGTAACCTATAATATCCGCGGTTGTGTCAATCATATGAGCCCTGACGACCACTACCAGGATCTGAAGCGCGTCATTCTGGCCAGCTCCGGCAAAGCGCGCCGGATCAATGTCTTTATGCCCTATCTCTATGAGGGTCGCCAGCACCGCCGCAATGCCCGCGAATCGCTGGACTGCGCCTATATGCTGGAAGAGCTGGATAATCTGGGGGTTGCCAATTTTATTACTTTTGACGCCCATGACGACCGGGTCGCCAATGCGGTTCCGACCTTCGGCTTTGAGAGTGTTCCCACCGTCTATCAGGTACTGAAAGCGCTAAACAAATTGCACCCGGAGATTATCAGGGATCGCAGCAATCTGATGGTTATCAGCCCTGACGAAGGCGCTATCACGCGCTCCATGTACTATGCCTCGGTGATGGGCGTACCTCTTGGTACTTTCTATAAACGACGCGACTACACCAGGATCAAAAACGGCCGCAATCCCATTGTCGCTCATGAATTTTTAGGTGATTCAGTCAAAGGGAAAGATGTCCTGATTGTCGACGATATGATCTCCTCCGGAGACTCGATGCTGGAACTGGCACGACAGCTCAAAGCTATGAAAGCCAACCGCATCTTTTGTGTTGCCACCTTCGGCCTCTTTACTGACGGCATTGCGCTATTTGACCAGGCTTATGCCGAGGGCAATATAGACCGGGTCTTCTGTACCAATCTGATCTATCGCAATCCGGAACTCTTAGAAGCTCCCTGGTATGTCGATGTCAATATGGGCAAATTCGTTGCCCTGCTGATTGATGCCATTAACCACAATGCTTCGCTCAGTTCGCTGGTCGATCCTTCGAACAAGATCCGCAAACTATTTGATCATGCTTAACCAGTCCCGAATCTTCAAGTATTATCTCCGGTATTAAAAGAGGCCAGTACCTGACAGGAACTGACCTCTTTAATTGCTAAAATTGTTAACTCCAAGCTAATCAGCATAATTGCCGGATACTGTTGCTTGCACTGCAGATATCCCGGCTAATTAACATAATTGCCGAACAGCTGCGCCGATTTGGTGAGGATGTCGATTTTGCGCAGATGCTGTATGTCCCGATGGCGGCGGTAATCAAATTTCAGGTCAATATTACCGCGCAAATAGACATCAAATACATCATTAGGCTCGTAGCAATCTATTACTTTTACCTCACTGCTTGTGATCGACAGCAACAAATCTACCTGGACAGATGACCCGCCCCATTCACTATCAGGGTATTGGGTACTTGATATAACCTGAACTTCGGCCAGATAGATATCGTTTTCAATCTTTTCCAGATGATGCAGTTTGCTGACTATCTCATATTGCTCGTACGTTAATTGATCGGAAGCACCTGACAAATATTTGCTGAATTCAAATCTCTTACTGGCAGACATCTCTCTAAGCAACTGACCGAATCTGATTTTTTCCGCCAAAAACACTTCCAGCATCTCGCCTTCAAGATAGGGACTGAGATCATGAGTTTGTCCGCACTTCATATTTTCATAGAGCTTGCCGGTAAAAGCGACCAGAGTCTCCTTTACCTTCTCATCAATACTGTCCTTTAATTCTTCAGACTGATAGCGAGGAAAAACCACTTGGCTAAAATCGGCAATCTTATCCTTTACTTCCCGATCTTTCGCCGACAACTGCTGTTCGCTGAGAGACCCTATGCCATGACTCAGATATTCTGTCTTCAGATTAAAATCAGGTCCTCGCAATAAAGTATCATAGTAACCTTCAACAGTATATTGATCTGTCACCTTGTATTCGCCCTGCTGTTCAGACACGATCAAATTCACGATATCGCCGACTGACATATAATTATCCAGGCCTAAACTATTGTAACTTAAAGATACGGCCAACTTAACAAAAGTAGTATCCTCCGCCAGCTCCTCAACCTCCAGGATCTCAATGCCGAGCAGATAGTTGTATCTTTGGAAACCAATCCTTGTAATGTACTGATACTGCTGACTAATCAGTTTTTCCAGGTAACTTGCCAGAGACTCACCCGCAATATATTTGCTCAAATCAACAGCAGTGCCGAGCTCTTTATTCTGATACAAATCAGTGATATAGGAATGGATCAGTCTTTCCATTTTCCTATCTATCTTGCCCTGATAAGCGGGAGTAACAACTTGTATTAATGGCACTTCTGCCCTGATATCGGCAGACCCGGCTTTCTGCAAAGCGTAAATATCCCAGATTTGTCTCCCCATCCTGGGAATATCCTTAATTGACATCAACCACAGCTCACCATCCATGCTGAGAACATGGTAATCAACCTGATTCGGAGCTATATCCTGGGCTAAATATAGCTTATCCCGGTACCTGGACAGTTCCAGCTCTTGAAAGAGGCCGTGAGGCAAGAATAGTTTGCCCCACTTCGCCTTGGTATTGGGGAATGGCTCAAAGACAACAACATCGTATTTCACACTGTCCCGCTCCTCCTCGGTATCGGGAAACTCCTTAAATACGGCGGCATTGTATTCCGCACTGCTCCACTCCTCCCTGGTATAGTGAAACTCCTGCCATTCCCAGTCCGGAATCGTGATCACAGCCCGGACAATATCAGACCCCTTGTCCCGGACAACAATACTATCCTCCATAATAGCGTACTCATATCCGCTATCTTCACTGTAAGAACTGCTCAGTGGATTCTGATAGACCCGACGCGCTGAATGATAGATCTCTCCTGCTTTCAGCGCCGGCGCCCCAAGCTCCGGAAGCAAATCATCGCCGGTTAAATCGGTTGTTTCCCCGGTCCCGGTCAACTGCGTTGGCTCATGCTCTGCCGGCGAAGACGCCGAAGGGTCGTCTCCCCTCTCTTTCCTGGGATCGGTGAGAAAACAGACTGCCAGAACGACGGCAACCGCAATGGCGGCGACAATGACCCAGAAAGCCGGCTTCTTATAATTCAGAATCGAGCGGACTCTCTCTTTGACACTCACGGCCCCGAAGGCCAGAGGACAGGCCATAATGCTCCGTCTCGCGACACTGTTCTTCAGCAGGGCCTCCGAATAGGCGATCTTATCCGAGGCGGTCATGGAGCGGATAACCCGTTCATCACAGGCCAGCTCGATGTCCCGGCAAAACAGATAATAGGCAACCCAGATCAGAGGATTGAACCAGTAGACCGCAAGTAAAACAAAACCCAGAGGTTTCCATAAATGATCTTTGCGCGCCAGATGCGCCCGCTCGTGGGCTACCACATAAGGCAGCTGTTCCGCAGCCAGGCCGGAAGGCAGGAAGATGCGCGGCTTGATCAAGCCCAGGATGAAAGGCGTATCCGCATAGTCGGAGATCCAGATATTGTCTTGCAATTTAAGCGCCGGACTGACCTTGCGGCGCAAACGGATATAGGCCAGCAGCGCATAGACCAGTAAAACCGCAACGCCTATGAGCCAGATCACAGTCAGAACGGATAAAAGTCTCCGGACAGGATCAACACCCGTCTCTATTGTCTGCACTTTGGAGAGCGCCGGATTGACAGCTTGATTGATGAAAGGGAAGCCACTGTCAATTACGGGTCTGGCCGCCACTTCCGTGGTGAAAGTGAGCGCAGGACTTGCCGGTACGGCGGG
>JGI24709J26583_10000009_pt1 | contig 148967 bp, 145 predicted proteins | sample BioPla2DNA1_FD_26583 | JGI IMG/M metagenome (IMG submission 26583) | reverse complement strand
ACTTACTTATTCCATCACTNAAAAATACTATTAATATGATGGTTATGAAGCCAGAAAAATATTATGCATCTGTTGAAAATAATAATATTTCTAAACAGGCTAAGAAGATAAGTGAGCAGTATGGCAAAATCATTGAAATGTATAACAATGAAAAAGGTATATCTCAGGAATATGAAATATCAGCTGATATTAACCCTGATTTATTGGAGGAATATGATATACCTGAACAGTTTGCCAAAATAAAGGCAAGTGGTAGCAGTGCTATTAAGGATGAAAAGTTGGGTTCTGACATTATGCTGTCGGTTAATGATGTAAAGATTATTACATTGAAAATACTCATGGATTATGCAACTCCTGAGGCTTATTTTCAAATTCCTGAATTAACTGATGCATATTTAAAGGTCCCTGTTGAAGAGCTTAGCGAAGAGGTTATTGAGGATATTGATGGTAAAACAGGATTTATAGGATTATCTTATACTCCTGAGGTACAAAACTATAACGAAGCTGTTATTGTTAATAGCTTTGAAAAGATGTTTAGCGGTGAGCTTATTTCAGAAAAGGAATTAGAAGATTTAATTAACAAATATTATAGCATTGTAATTGAAAATATTGAAAATGTTGAGCTTGAAAAGGGCGTTGAGGTTGAGGTTGGAGATATTGATGCAAAATTCAATACTCTTACTGCTAAAATTACACAAAAGGATGCTCTTAAAATTTTAGAGGCTATTCTGAAAGAAGCAAAGAAGGACGATGTAATAATTGGCATAGTTGAAGAATTTGGCATATGCACAAAGGATGAATATAAAGATTTTATTGACACAGCTTTGGATGAACTTGCTGACACAACTACAGATAAGAGCAACTATATTAAACTCATTACTTATGTTGATTCAAAGGGAATAATCTGCGGTCGTGAGCTTGAGGTTTATGAGGATAAGGAAAAATCAGAAGATTTTGGTTTGTACTATCTTGCTGCTAAAGATGGCGATAAAATAGCGTTTGATATGTTGCTTACTGCTGAGGATTCTACATTCAGCATAGTACTTAATGGTAAAGAAAAGTCTAAGGAAACTTACAGCGGCGATATTAATATTGAAGTAGAAAGTTATGATTACTGGGAAGATGAATCAAAAACATATTCCTTCAATATTGATTTCAAGGACTTTAATATTGCAAATGAAGAAAAGGGATATATCAATGGTAAATTTACTGTTGACCTTGTAGTTACAAAGTTTACAGCTGAGTTTAAATCCGATGGTGATAGCCAAGAGGTTTCCATTGAAATTCCTAAGTATGCAACAATAAATATTAAATTTTCACAATCAGATGCTGATGATATAAAAATGCCTTCAAACAGTGACAAGATTTATGACTTGGGTAGTGATGATGATATTGAAAGCTTGACAGAGGATGTTGATATTGAGGCGTTCTTAGAGAAGATATGTGCTGATTTAGGATTTGATTTAGATGAACTCATTGATTTGTTCTATGGTTATGATTATGATGATAATTATGACTATGATTTTGATTTTAATTATGACGATTATGACTACGATTATAACTACGATTATGACTATGATTATGATTATGATGATTATGTAGACATTGACTATGATTTTAATAATTTGGAAATTAAAATTAATGGACAAAAAATTGTTTTGTCAGAGGGTATTGCTAATATTTCATCATTAATTAAAGATAAGGGAATATCAGTTGTTAAGGCTGGGGAAATGGAAAGCTTTTATAGTGATGATTATACTTTATCTATTGATTTAGAAAATGGAACTGATCAGGATTTGCCAATAGAAAAATGCCCTGTTGATTATATCTGGTACTCACCTTATCCAGATGAGGTAACTGTAGAATTATCAGTTAACGGAATAAAAATAGGAAGTACAATTAAGGATATTGCTGCTGCTTTCAATACAGAAATAGGCGATGATGTTACTGAAGTTTATATTAATGACACAGAAGAATTTTTCAGGTATGCTATATTCTATATTGAGGACGGCAAGGTAAGTAGTATTACAATAAGCTAATAATAAGGAAAAAGGTTGTGTAGCTTTAAGTTACACAACCTTTTAATACTAGTTCGATTTGTTCTGACTTTGGTTTAAAATATTTCTCTTCATATTAACAACATCAAATACATTCAAAACTCCGTCTTTATTTGTATCAGCATATTGTGCCTGCTTTGCACTTATGGAAGTAGCTCCGTTTATTGCTTTCTTACCAAATATAGTTACTGTCATTTTCTTTAATTCATCAGGGGAAACTATTCCGTCGCGGTTTAAATCTCCTGATGGAGGAGGGATTTCACCTCTTGATTCAAAAGCTACATTATTTTTTATTGCATATGTTTCTGCGGCTGTTCCGTCATAGCCATGTATTGTTGTGATAGGATTAAGTTCAAGCATTCCAGATGAGTTATATTGATAGCCTATTGCTACTTCATATATTGATTTAACATAATGAGGTATGTAGATATCCTTTAGATTTGTGCAGTTATTAAAGGCTAATGAGAAGATTACATTTGTGCTATCAGGAATTGTAATGCTTTCTAAAGAAGTACATCCTTCAAAAGCGCCTACACCGATGTCCGATAAAGTATTTGGCAGCTTAACATCTTCAAGACTAGTACAGTCTATAAATGCACCAAGTTCTAAAAATTTTATTCCATTAGGTATATCAATCCTTTTAAGGCTTTCGCATAGACCAAATACAGCTTCGCCCATTTCGGCAAGGTTATCGTTTAAATTCACTTCATATAGGTTAATGCATTTCCAGAAGGCACAGCTTCCCAATACTTCTACTGTTGATGGCAAAGTAACGCTTTTTAGGCCTGTTCCTTCGAATGAGTATGGACCAAGCATTACAACCCCTTCGGGAATTGTTATTTTAGTTATTGAAGAACAATTCATGAACGAACCATCGCCGATTATTTGTGTTCCGTCCTCAATTACATATTCAGTGTCGGTACGCCCGATAGGGTATTGTATCAATGTTGTTCCGTCATGGGTGTATAAAACGCCATCAATGCTTGTATAAGAGTGGCTTTCTCTAGAAACATTAATATCAGTTAATGATGAACATCCTACAAAAGCGTAAACACCAATATTTGTAACTGATGCAGGAATAGTGATATTTTCTAGCTGAGTACTACTCATAAATGCAGATTGTTCTATATTCATTAAATCATTTGGAAGCTGTACACTTTTTACATTAGATTGTGAAAATGATTTTATTTTTATTGTTTTAACTGTTTCAGGAACTTCATAAATTATAGTTGATTTATTAGCAGGAAAATGTATTAGCTCTGTTGCTTTCTTGTTAAATAATACACCGTCTATTGAAGTATAATTCTGGTTATCTTCATCAACATTTATTTCTTTAAGATTTAAATTTGATGTAAACGCAAAAATCTCAATTATATCTACGCTGTAAGGGATATTGACTACTTCTAAATTTGTGGCTCTCCAAAATGCGTCTGCGGATAATTTTGTTACTGGAAGTCCGTCGATTTCGTCGGGAATATCAAGAGCAATTACTTCTCTGTCACAACCTGTAATAATGATTTCACCATTTGTAATCTGATAGGATAAAATATCATTATAATTAAGTGTTTCAGCATATGTATTGTCTGTTTTCATGGTTAATGTTGTTTCAAAGTCGCCAAATAGTGGTACGGATGTTACTATAAAAATTATGATAAATAAACCTATTAGATATTTTTTCTTATTGCGTATCATACTGCACCTCCGTTTGTTACATAAATTACCTTAAAGCCAATGAAAAAAATGTTCACACCTCTAACATTTCTCTTGTACATATTATACATTTTATTTAACAATATATCTATGCTTTTTTATATATAATAAATGTACAAAAGATTAACAATAATATTCTAGTATTTATGCATTTATTCTACTAGAAATATGCTGTTAGAGATGTGAAGCAGTAATTTTACACAGAACTTATTGATAATTCATGAATATTTAACGGAGGGTTAAAATTTCAAAATTATTAATCTAAATAAATTTTATCAATTTCAGTCATATCATTTATACTAGCTGAAATTGCATATTCTGATGAAAAGATATAGACATAGTCTCCTATATAAACTGCACGATCAAAATAAATTCTAAAATCATTGTCATTATCTATATAGCCGATATTTGTGAATTCTCCATTTTCATATTTAAAGAGGAAATAATAATTATAGGAGTCTGTATAAACAGGGAAGCCTATAATATTCTTTTCAGGGTCAATCATCAATTGTTTATGGTCATAAACAGCTTGTGAGTAAACATAGCTGCGACCTAAGGATTCGGAATTTATCTGATATATTCCATTTTCTTTAAGGTCACCATTATCGAATACATTAAACATAACAAGTTTAACGCCTTTTTCAAAGCCAGATTCATCAGCGTCAACACCAAAACCAAGAAGCAAGCCATCACTCCAGCTGTGCATATATGAGCTGTAACCAGTAATCTTTAGTTCTCCGAGTATTTTAGGAGATGTAGGATTGCTCAAATCAATCGCAAAAAGCGGGTCAGTTTGAAAATAAGTAACAACATATGCGATATCACCAGCGAAGTTAACGGACTTAATGCTTTCGCTTTTGCCGAAATCACCAACACTGCCGACAACCTCAAGCTTTTCATTCAGAACATAAACACTATTGCTTAGCTCATTTCGTGAGAAAGAGACAACTTCACTTTCCAAAAAGGTATTACTTGATTCAGACCAGCGTTCAATAGTAGTAGCAATTCTGAAATAGCCGTTATACTCATCCATAGAGAATTGGTTAAGAACATAGCCATTAACCTTGCCGGTAGCCATTGGCTTAATATTTCCATTGTCTATTGCAAGTCTTGTAATATTTGTGCGGCTAGCGTTATTTTCATAAATTGAATTTGTTATATAAATATTATTTAATGAGCAATAGAGCTGCCCAGAATAATCTGCCAATGCCTTTATTGATACAGGCTCGGACATATCGTTGATGTTGATTCCGCTGATTATAGCGTAGTTTAAACCGATATACTGGTCTTTCCAATTGCTTGGTAATAGAATATCATTTGGTTCAATAAAGCAAGATTCTTCTTTGCATGTATATGAAGGGATATATGCTTGAATATCATCAGCGCCATCGATTAAGCCAACCTTCATATTATATTTATTGCTGATTAAATAAAGTGTGTTGCCAATCATTCTTGAATCGCTGTAATTGCCGTCCTGAATATATGAGCTTTCAAGATTTAGCTTGTTATCATTAAAATTAAAGGTTAGAACTCCAGTTCCGGAATTGCTAGGAACATGGTACCTATCGTAAGTTCTGTATTCTGAATCATAAGCTACATATTCTGGATAGACAGAATAGATTAAGACAATTTTGCCGTTCACTAGGAACATGGAGATAACATTTCCATTTATTTTGTAGCTTTGTAGTTCGCCAAAAACGCCATCTTTAACAGAAACAGCATATAAGTTCTCACCTACTGTATAGAAAATATTTTTTCCGTCAGTTTTAATTATATCAGCCTCTTCAACACCTTGAACTTGAGTTATTGTGTTGGAGAAATCGCCTTCACCGTTAGTGGTTGTTTCCTCAATTTCAGCTTCAGCANCAGCCATTGTATCGTTAGNTGCAAAGTCTGTTTCAGCACTAGATGCAGCTTTAGATGCAACTCCATCTAAATTCTCTTCATAATCCTTGCTGCCAAAAATAGAGTTGAAAAAGCCAGCAATTCCTCCGCTACGCTTTTGTTTTTTTTGCTGTTGCTTATAGCTTTTTGTTATTGCATCATATATTTCGTTATAGCTTTGAGCACCTGCCATATAATTGCCTAATGTATTAGTTGATTCTGTATCAGTTGATTGAGAGGAATGGATTGGGTTCAAACCATCATCTTTTAAACCGTTTCTATTATGGCCATAGACAGACAGCACACCTGTAACAAGTAAAACACAGGCTGCTGCAGTAGCAGTATACCTTGTAATTCTTGCTCGTTTTGATATATTGATATTTCTTTTTATATTTCTCTCCTTGAGCATTTTTGCAATATTCTCTGGCTCAAGCTCTTTCGGAATTTCATGATTTTGCATAGCTCTCCTAATCCTATCATCATTATTCATAATATCAGCTCCTTTTATTTATTAACCTAAGGCTTCTCTTAATTTAGCTTTTGTTCGAGCAAGCTTAGTTCGCACCGTTGCAGGATTTATCTTACATAGTCGAGCAATTTCATTGCTTGTATATCCCATTAACGCAGATAGTGACAAAATCAGACGCTCTTCGTTATCCAGTCTTGCAAGCTCCTCATCAAGTTCATGCTTTCCGAAATTAAATTCGTTCCCTTTGATATTTTCAGCAGCATCAAAATTATCAGTCGCTCTCTGTTTCATGTATTCTGCCTGCTTTTGCTTAACCTTATTGGTTAATATTTTTACAATCCAGCCCTTGAAAGCGTTTTGGTTTCGTAGTTTTTTTATTGAAGCAAAAGCGTCAATAACCGTTTCGCTTACGATATCAGCAGCGTCCTGCTGATTTCTAAGGCTGCAAATTGCAATATGGTATAAATCCTTATACACAATGGAATACAGCCTTGCAAAGGCATCACAATCGCCCTTAATTGCCAGCTTTACATCCTCATCAAAGCTTTGACCAGATTTCATTTTGTTCTACACCTCCAATGCCTTGTTAACCGGTTACTATAATATAAGTGTTTGAGAAAGTCTGTTTTGTTTCAATAGAGCTATATATTTGTACATTTTCACAAATAAGTATGGGTGAATTTATGAGAAATGCTTAATTACAATGCAATATAAAATCATATCAAAACAAAAGAGGTTAAAAAAAAAGAAACAACTGTCATCTTTTCTTGATACGGCTGTTTCTTAAATCACAATTTGGGTGAATCGCATATAGCGAAAGCACCTTTCTCAATTTACATTATAACATATATTTGAAATTTGTCAATTGATTAATGCATAATAATTGTATTTACTGAACTACTTTTCCATCTGATATCTGAATAATTCTTTCCGCCATTTTTGCAACCTTCATATCATGGGTTATAAGCACAATTGTTTTGCCCTGTCTATGCAGCTCACATATCATCTCCATGACCGCTTCACCTGATTTTTTGTCCAGATTGCCGGTTGGTTCATCAGCAAGAATTATCGGTGGCTGTGCAGCTAAGGCTCTTGCAATAGCAACTCTTTGCTGTTGTCCCCCTGACATTTCCGATGGTTTATGGTACATTCTGTTTTCAAGGGATACTCGCTTTAATGCAGTTGTAACTAAATTTCTTCTTTCTGTCTTATCCATGCCTCTATAAATAAGGGGCAATTCAACATTTTCAAAGGCTGTTAAGCCTGCGACAAGGTTAAAGCATTGAAAAATAAAGCCTATCTTTTTGTTGCGTATCAGCGATAGCTCCTTATCATTATAGCTGATAATATCTGTATCATCGAGAATATATTTTCCTGAGGTGGGCAAATCCAGGCATCCAATTATATTCATAAGAGTTGATTTGCCAGAGCCAGAAGTTCCTACAATTGAAGTGAACTCACCTCTTTTAATAGTAATATTAACTCCATTTAAAGCATCAACCCTGTAATCTGCATCACCATAGGTTTTGTATATATCCTTTAGAACTATTAAATCCTTCACATCAATTCTCCATTACTAATATATTTATATTTATTATACACATTTTTCATTATATTTATTTCGATAAATTATAATAAAAGTATTTAATTTTATCTGCTTGACAAGTTGAAAGAAAAATGTATACTATGTATATAGTATATTTTTCATTAGGGAGGATATATTATCCTTTGTGAACTATATACTTAAGAATTTACAAATAAGGAGGACTATAAAAATGGAGTTAAAAGGTTCAAGAACTGAAGCGAATTTAATGGCGGCTTTTGCAGGAGAATCACAAGCAAGAAATAAATATACATTCTATGCTTCAAAGGCTAAGAAAGAAGGATATGAACAAATTGCTAAGCTTTTTCTAGAAACAGCTGATAATGAAAAGGAGCATGCTAAAATCTGGTTTAAGCTCTTGCAAGAAGGCGGAGAAATAGCTTCAACTTCTGAAAATCTCCTTGATGCAGCTAAAGGTGAAAACTATGAGTGGACTGAAATGTATGCTGAATTTGCAAAAGTAGCTAAAGAAGAGGGCTTCACTAAGATTGCGGCACTCTTTGAGGCAGTTGCTAAAATAGAAAAAGAACACGAAGAGCGTTATCGTAAGCTATTGGCGAATGTGGAAGAGGGCAAGGTATTCTCAAAAGATGAGGAAACTGTATGGCAATGTGCAAATTGTGGACATATTCATGTTGGCAAGAATGCTCCAGAAAAATGCCCAGTTTGTGACCATCCAAAGGCTTACTTCCAGATTTTAGCTAAGAATTATTAATTCTAATATAATAAATAGGATTAGTTGTGTTGTTTATAAAGTAAGTATTAGAACTTAATATATTTTCAGATAAGCAAACACTTTTATGAGCGTAATCTCCCTTGTATTTATTATGCAGGGGAGATTTATATTTTATCGCTTTCTTTTTTTAATATAAAATTAATTAATAATGCTTGACATATTAGCGGTTTTAGAGTACAATATAAGTGAAAATTTAATAGCCTTATCAAGAGTGGCGGAGGAATCAGGTCCTGTGAAGCCCGGCAACCAATTGTATATACAAGAAAGGTGCTAAATCCTGCGGTTAAATCCGATAGATGAGGGATTTTATAGAATTCACAAGCGTTCGGTAGTCCGAACGCTTTAGCTTTATAATATTAGTAACTGTATTTTATATCGTTTAAAATGGAGGAATATATATGAAAAGAATACTTTTTACATCAGAATCTGTAACAGAGGGGCATCCTGATAAAATCTGTGACCAGATATCCGATGCCATTCTGGATTCCTTGCTAGAAGTTGACCCATATTCAAGAGTAGCCTGTGAAACAGTCTGCACAACAGGTATGGTTATGTGTATGGGTGAAATCAGTACAAGGGCTTATGTTGATATTCCAAGAATTGCAAGGGAGGTAATTGTTGATATTGGTTATGATAGGGCTAAATTTGGCTTTGATGGACATACCTGTGCCGTTATTACAACTATTGATGAACAATCTGCTGATATAGCTATGGGTGTAAATGAGGCGTTGGAGTCTAAAACTGGAAGTGATTCTGATCTTGATTCAATTGGTGCTGGAGATCAGGGAATTATGTTTGGCTTTGCTTGCAATGAAACAAAAGAGCTTATGCCTATGCCTATTTTACTTGCACATAAGCTGGCGTTACAGTTAACAGCTGTAAGAAAAGATGCAACTTTACGCTACTTAAGACCTGATGGTAAGACGCAGGTTACTGTTGAATATATAGATGATAAGCCTGTAAGAGTGGATACAGTTGTTGTTTCAACACAGCATTCACCTGAAGTATCACTTGAACAGCTAAGAGATGATATTATTGAATATGTTGTTAAGAAAACTATTCCCGCAGAACTGCTTGATGAGAATACAAAGTATTATATAAATCCAACAGGACGCTTTGTTATTGGTGGTCCACAGGGAGATAGTGGCTTGACTGGCAGGAAGATTATTGTTGATACCTATGGTGGGTATGCAAGGCATGGTGGCGGTGCATTTTCAGGTAAGGATCCAACTAAGGTTGACCGTTCAGCAGCTTATGCAGCAAGGCATATTGCAAAAAATATTGTTGCTGCTGGAATTGCTGATAAATGTGAGGTACAGCTTGCATATGCGATAGGTGTTGCACGACCTGTATCTATTCTGGTTGATACTTTTGGTACTGGAAAATATGATGAAAACCTAATTTCCAAGGCTGTTGAGAATGTATTTGATTTGCGTCCAGCTAGTATTATAAAAAACTTAAATTTGAGGAAACCACAGTATAGACAGCTTGCTGCTTATGGGCATATGGGCAGAGATGATTTGAATGTAGCGTGGGAAAAGACAGATAAGGTTGATGAGTTACTAAAGGAATTAAACAAATAACCGGCGGCTAGCAGCCGCCTGCTTTTTTGTACCACATATCTAAGTTCAATTTACATATAGTTACTAAGTTAATTATAATAATATAATCTTAAATTTTTTGGTTAAGTTTTTTAAAAAAAGCTTGACGGAGTTTTTGAGGTGGTAGTCTCATAAGCCGCAGGCTTGACAAAAGGGTGGTGACCTTTAGAATAATCTACCGTCAAAGTGAATACAATTTAGTTGAATGATAAAAATGGCGGAGGTAAAGAGATGAGGAGAGCAGTTGTAGCTTTTATGCTTGTGATACTGACTGTTTTATGGACGGGCTGTTCGGAGATTAATCATAGTAGTTCGAATGTAGTGACTGATTTGGAGTCTGAGATAAAACTGAATGGCAATTCACTTATTCCTAATGAATTTTTGCAAGAGGATGCGTATAGACCGTTAAATTATTCAATTCAACAGGCGATGTGGTTTACTTATATGGATTATGAATATATTTTGCTTAACAAGACTGAGGAAGAGTTTACGAAAGCGATTGTGGAGAGATTTGTTAAGGCAAAATCAATGGGTATTAATACTGTTTATGTTCAGGTCAGGGCATTTTGTGATGCGTATTATAATTCAAAGCTGTATCCGAGAGGTGTATATTTTGCGGAGACAAGCAGTTTTGATCCGCTTGCTATAATGATAAATTCAGCACATTCACTTAATTTGTCAGTTCATGCATGGGTGAATCCGATGAGGGCAAAGACAGATGCAGAAATGCAGGCTATGTCGGACGAGTATCTACCTAAGCAGTGGTATGTTGACGAAATAAAAAGAGGAACATATATAGTACAGGTTGAGGATAGATGGTATCTGAATCCTGCCTATAATGAGGTTAAAAAATTTATTGCAGATGGTATTAAGGAAATAGTTTCAAATTATAATGTTGATGGTATACACATTGATGACTATTTTTATCCAACAACTGATGCGAGTTTTGATATGGCGTCGTTTGCAGAAAGTAATACAAGCGATTTAGCTGCATGGAGAATGGAAAATATTAATGTGATGGTTAAGGGAATGTACTTAGCTGTAAAATCCATTAACAAAAATGTTCTGTTTGGAATAAGTCCTCAGGGGAGTATTGAAAAAAATTATAGTACGCAGTATGCAGATGTAGCAAAATGGTGCAAGGAGGGTGGATACTGCGATTATATCGTTCCGCAGATTTATTTTGGATTTAAAAATGAAACCTGTCCGTTTGAACAGCTGGTTTTCCAATGGCAACAGCTTGCCTCTGAAGGCAAGGTGAAGCTTATTATCGGCATTTGCACATATAAAATAGGTAAGGAGGACGCTTGGGCAGGTACTGGCAAGGACGAGTGGCTGGCTGACACTACCGTTGCCTCACGAGAGGTTGAATATGTTATGAGTAATCAAAAGTTAAATGGAGTCGCTATTTTTAGTTATAGCTCAACCTTTGAACCAAGTGGTGATGAGGTACTTGTGAATACTGTTGCTAGTGAATGTGAAAATATTAGGAAAATACTTGTTAGAAATTAAGTTCTATGTTATAATATAATAACTTTATAAAAGAATTAGCAGCAATTTACCCATAGATGTGGAAAGGAGAGCTAGTTTGTTTAGGATTGTTAAAAAAAGAAAATTGAATAAATTAGTGTTTTTAATGGAAGTCGAAGCGCCATTGATTGCAAAAAAAGCACTTGCAGGACAGTTTATTATTTTCAGAGCAGATGAAAGGGGCGAAAGGATTCCTCTTACTATTGCTGATTATAATAGGGAAAATGGAACTATCACAATTATTTTTCAAGCTGTGGGCAAAAGCACTCAAGCACTGTCAATGCTGAATGAGGGTGATTATATACTTGATGTTGTAGGACCTTTGGGCGTACCTACACATATAGATGAAGGTGTAAAAAGAGCATGCATTATAGGCGGTGGTGTTGGATGTGCAATTGCTTATCCTCAGGCTAAAGCATTATTTAATAAGGGTGTTATTGTAGATGTAATCGCTGGTTTTAGAAATAAGGATATTGTTATACTTGAAGACGAATTTAAGGCTGTTTGCAATGAGCTGGTTATTACAACCGATGATGGCAGTTATGGTAAAAAGGGCTTTGTTACCGACGCTTTAAAAGAGTTTGTTGACAGTGGCAGGAAATATGATGTTGTAATTGCAATTGGACCTGTTCCAATGATGAAATTTGTAAGCAAATTAACTCGTGAGTATAATATAAAAACTATTGTATCTCTTAACCCGATTATGATTGATGGAACAGGCATGTGTGGAGGCTGTAGAGTAACTGTTGGTGGAAAGGTATGCTATGCCTGTGTTGATGGCCCTGATTTTGATGGGCATGAGGTTGATTTTGATGAGCTTATGCTGAGAAATCGAACATATAAGCGTTATGAGGACTCATGCAAATTGATGCAGGACTAATTTTATTAACTCGTTTAAAATTACGGAGGTTTAAGATGGCTAATATGTCACCTAAAAAAGTCAAGATGCCCGAACAAGACCCATTTGTAAGGGCTGGTAACTTCAAGGAAGTGGCGACTGGATATACTAAGGAAATGGCTATGGAGGAGGCTGAAAGATGCCTTAATTGTAAGCATAGGCCATGTGTTGCTGGTTGTCCTGTTGCTGTGAGAATCCCTGAATTTATAGAACAGGTGAAGGCTGGAAATTTTGAGGAGGCATATGATATAATTACCTCAACAAATAGCTTGCCCGCCGTATGTGGTAGAGTCTGCCCCCAGGAAGTACAATGTGAAGGGGTCTGTGTCAGAGGCATTAAGGGTGAGCCAGTTGGAATCGGCAGATTAGAGCGGTTTGTTGCTGATTATATGATGGAAAAAGGTAATATAAAAATAGAAAAGGTCGAAAGTAACGGGCATAAGGTTGCTGTTATAGGTGCAGGACCTGCTGGACTAACCTGTGCTGGTGACCTTGCAAGGCTTGGATATAAGGTTACGGTTTTTGAAGCTTTCCATGTTGCCGGCGGTGTACTTATGTATGGAATTCCTGAGTTCAGGTTGCCTAAAGCAATTGTTCAGAAGGAAATACAAATACTTAAGGATTTAGGCGTTGAGATTAAAACAAATATGGTTATTGGTAAAATCCTTTCTGTTGATGAGCTGATGGAAATGGGATATGAGGCGATTTTCATTGGTTCAGGTGCAGGGCTTCCTAGATTTATGGGAATTGAGGGTGAGAATCTGGTTGGTGTATTATCCGCTAACGAATATCTTACTCGAATTAACATAATGAAGGGATACCTTGAGGATTATGATACACCTGTTTTAAAATCAAAGGCTGTTGCTGTTGTAGGTGGCGGTAATGTTGCTATGGACGCTGCAAGGAGTGCAAAGAGAATGGGAGCCGAGAAGGTTTATATTGTGTACCGTCGAACAGAGGATGAGATGCCTGCAAGAAAGGAAGAGGTACACCATGCAAAAGAAGAGGGCATTGAATTTTTAATGCTTACTAATCCTGTAAGGATAATGGGAGATGAGGATGGCAGAGTTAGGGCTATTACCTGCACAAGAATGAAACTGGGTGAGCCTGATGAAAGTGGGCGACCTAAGCCTATAAAGGTTGAGGGAGCTGATTATGACCTTGAGGTGGATACTGTAATCATGGCGATTGGGACATCCCCTAATCCGCTTATCCGTACAACTACGGAGGGACTTGAGGCTAATAATCGTGGTTGTCTGATTGTTGATGAGAATATGATGACAACAAAACAGGGTGTTTATGCTGGTGGAGATGCTGTTACAGGTGCTGCAACGGTAATTTTGGCTATGGGTGCTGGAAAAAAAGCAGCTAAGGCTATTGACAACTTTATTCAAAGGAAGTAATATAAGTAATATGGATTTTTATTTAAATAATTTTAGGAGGAACTTAAATGAATTTTAGTTTACTAAATCAGCTTGCCGGTTTTTCAAATCTGTTTTTATCTAATTCATCAGCTGATTCTAACGCAGAGGCAGTAGCTTCAGCAGGAGGAACATTGGTGTTCCAGCTTATAACATTCGGAATAGTAATTTTGTTTTTCTACTTTGTTATTATTAGACCTCAAAAGAGAAAAGAAAAAGAAGCTCAGACTATGCGTGATAGTGTGCAAATAGGTGATGAAATTGTAACAATAGGCGGAATTGTAGGATTGGTTATAAGAAAATCAGAGGATACCCTTTTGATTGAAACAGGCGGAGAAAAGAATAAGATTCGTATCAAAACATGGGCTGTGCAGGAAAATGTAACAGCAAATGAAAGAGCAAAAGCTGAGACTAGTAAGGTAAGTAAAGTTGCTGATAAGATAAGTAAGGGTGAAGAAAAATAATCTAAAATTTTAATAATTAATATAAAAGGCATAATATAAGCATTTCCTGAATATTAATGTATAATAAAAAATATATTAATATTGGATTAATTATGTAATAAGTATTCCATATTTGCATAAGAATCGGGGGAAATGCTATGCGACGGTCCAGACGAAAATGCTTGTGGGACTTAAAAATTGTTTATATCACTCGTTCTGCTTTGTTCGGAATATGTGTAACAATTCTCTGTCTTATAGGTTTTTCTGCAATAATGACTCGTTTTTCAGCACCACCGGCTATTGTGTCAATGATGGCTAATATTTCACTATGCGTCGGGTGCTGTGTTGCAGGATATACTGCTGCAAAAAAGAGAAGAAGATATGGAATAATGACGGGGATATATTGTGGTGCAATTATTTATTGCGTTGTATATTTTCTTGGTATTGTCATATTAGGCAGATTTATAAGCTTTTCACTCTTTACAAGGCTTCTTATGGCAGTTATTTGCAGCGCAATTGGTGGGATTTTCGGCGTAAACACCAAAATTCGACGCCCACCGCCATGATTCCTTGTAACATTTTATTCATACTTTTTTCTTGAATTATTTAATGTTTTATGATATAATATTAAAAAAGCTTTTGTTAAGGACGGTGAATTGTGATGAAACATATCAAAACAATAAATAAAGCTAACCTTAAAGAAACTGCAAAAAAAGGTGGCTGTGGTAAATGCCAGGCATCCTGTCAGTCTGCTTGTAAAACATCTTGCACAGTTGCTAACCAGAAATGTGAAAGATAATTATACAATTTAATTTTTTACAATTTTTTTAAGGGGCATTTTTGTCCCTTTTAAAATTTTATCGTGAAAAAGGTTTCAAATCTTTAATTTAATTATAATGGGGGAAAAATATGATACATAAGTATAAGCTTAATGGTTACAATATTGTTCTTGATATAAATAGTGGCGGAGTTCATGTAGTTGATGAGCTGACTTATGATTTATTGGATAATGTTGAGCCTCCTTTTGAACATAAATGCCCTGAATGGGTTGTTAATAAATTACAGCGATTTTATTCAAGAGATGAAATCGAATCATGTTATGCTGAAGTGCTTGAGCTTTATGCTGATAAAATTATTTTTAGTGAAGATGACTATGAGCAATATGCTGAAAATTCTATTTTGGCACCAATAAAGGCTATGTGTCTTCATGTAGCACATGACTGTAACCTAAGGTGTGGCTATTGCTTTGCGTCAACAGGGGATTTTGGTGAAACAAGGGGCCTTATGAGTTTTGAAACCGGAAAAAAAGCGATTGATTTCCTAATCGAAAAATCAGAGGACAGGGTGGAGCTTGAGGTTGATTTTTTTGGCGGAGAGCCACTTATGAATTTTGATGTTGTAAAGCAGATTGTGGAGTATGCTCGCCAGAAGGAAAAGGAGTTCGGAAAGAAGTTTAAGTTTACAATTACAACAAATGGTATATTGCTTGATGATGAAAAGATAGACTATATTAATAGGGAAATGTATAATGTTGTTTTGTCCATTGATGGCAGGAAGGAAGTTAATGATAATATAAGAAAGCGAATAGATGGGACAGGCAGTTATAACACAATTTTGCCTAAGTTTAAAAAGCTAGTTGAGGGTCGTAAGGATAAGGATTACTATGTTCGTGGAACATTTACAAAATATAATTTAGATTTTTCAGACGATGTGTATAGCCTTTTTGAACAGGGCTTTGACCAGATTTCAGTTGAGCCTGTTGTTGCTGACCCAAAGGAGGATTATGCAATTACAGAAAAGGAGTTGCCGGCTGTATTTAGGGAGTATGAGAGATTAGCTGAAAAAATTCTTGAGAGCGATAAAAAGGGAGAGAGGTTTAATTTCTTCCATTTCATGGTTGACCTTGATCAGGGGCCATGTGCTATTAAGAGATTGAGGGGTTGCGGCTGTGGTAATGATTATATTGCCATTACTCCCCAGGGGGATATTTACCCTTGTCATCAGTTTGTTGGAANGCCTGAATATAAGATGGGAAATTTATATGAAGGTACATTTAATGAGGATATAAAGAAGGAATTTTCAAATACACATATTTATTCTAAGCCTGAATGTAAGAATTGTTGGGCAAAGTTTTATTGCAGCGGAGGCTGTAACGCTAATAATTATCAATATGCAGGGGACATTCATAATGCACATAAGTTATATTGTGAGATTCAAAAAAAGCGTCTTGAATGTGCTATAATGATAAAAGCTGTTCGTTTAACAGAAGGCACTGAGTAAACAAAAAGGCATTATCAGTAATTTTACTGATAATGCCTTTTAATTATTTATTTTCTTGCTGTTTTTTAAGCAAATCTCTTATTTCTGTTAGTAAAATTTCTTCGTTTGATGGTTTCTTTGGAGGGGCTGGTCTTTTGCGTATAACCTTATTAACTGCTTTAACAATGAAGAATACGCAAGCAGCAATAATTAGGAAGTTAACAACTGCTTGTAAAAAGCTACCGTATAAAATTACAGGACGNTCACCCCATGGAATTTCGATTTTAAGCTTATGGAAGTTANGTCCACCTATAAACATACCTACAAATGGCATGATTATGTTATTTACAAGAGAGTTAACGATGTCTGTAAATGCAGCACCGATGATGATACCAACAGCTAAATCCATTACATTTCCTCTGGAAATAAACTCTTTAAATTCAGCAATAATTGATGATTTATTTGCACTCTCTTTAGCAGTTGCAGGTGCATTAGATGGCTGTTGCTCTTTTTTTTCTTCTGACATAAGATTTCCTCCAATAATATATATTTAAAATATAAAAATAAGTATGACTGGAATAATGCAAGAATAAACTGCCAAATATTATTATATAGTCATATATCAGTATTAGCAAAATTCTAGTCCATATATATATAATTATATCACATTTTTCTACATTTTTCACTAGTAATATCAGACAAAAAATAAAAGCTATTATAGGTATGCTTGTACAAGAAAGAAAATTACCCAATAAATGTTAACAAATTTTAATTTAAAACATATGTTGACTTTGGTTAATTACTACAAAATGCAATAGTTAAATTAGTGTATAATTAGCGTATATTTTTAATAAATTAATATGGTATAATTACAATAGTATTAATAGTTATATTTGGCATGAAATCATTGACGAAAATACTTAATGTATAGGAGAGTGGATTATGAGTTATGGAAATGGTAAAAGGGTTGGCTTAACCGTTCTTTTAAGTATTATTACCATTATTGCAGTAATTGCAGTGGTTACTGGAGTGTGGTATAAGGTTAAGGGCTTTGATGAGATTAATCATAGTTTTTCTTCTGAAATTGTATCTAGCAGTAATGCTGATGATTTAAATAAATTGGGTAAGGATTATGTTTTTACTCAGGTTTCAAATTCACAGATTAATGCGGGTGATTTGATTCTAGTTAATAATTATTATGAATATAAGGGTGATAGCTCAGATATAGCAGTTATATATGAGAGCAAGAACGAGTTTTATTCGGTAAGCTCATATGAGGATAGTGCTAAACCTGTTTTAATTGAAAACCTTAATTTAATGCTTAAGGATTTTGTTACTGCAACAAATAAGAATGATATAAATATAATAAGTGCTTTTCGTACAAGGGAGCTGCAGCAGCAATTGTATGATGAGGGAGATGCTGAGTATGTTGCACGGCCTGGACATAGTGAGCATGAAACAGGTTATGCTGTAGACTTCGGCTTGTATGACGGACAGTACTCTTCTCAATTTGATGGCGTTGGTGAATATGAATGGATTTCAAAGAACTGTTATAAATTTGGTTTTATTTTGAGATATCCTCTAGATATGGAGAGTGTGACACAGATTAAATACGAGCCTTGGCATTATCGATATGTCGGCAGACCTCATGCATATTATATATGGGAAAATGGCATATGTTTAGAGCAGTATATTGAACTTATGAGAATGTATCCATTCAATGGGGAGCATCTATTGATTACAGATTATAATGCTGAAATGTATGAGATTTATTATGTTTCAAAGGATATGGAGTCAGAATTTACTCAGGTACCTGTGCCAAAGGATAAGTCATATACAATATCTGGGGACAATATTGGCGGATTTATCGTAACGGTTAAAGTTTAATATTTACGCAATAGGGATAATCTCAAATTATTAGGATAATGGATTGACATATATAAACCTTTATGTTAAAATGAAATAGGTTTGAAATGGTTACAGAAATAAACTTTTATTCTTTATGGATGTAAATGAGGTAAGGCTATGAAAAAAAACATTATGTCAATTATTATTACTATGTTATTATGTGTTTTAATGGTTGGTTGTTCGGATAAGGATGACTCATCAAAGGGGATGGTTAATAATAAGGAAATTCTTTATACGGCAGCCAGTAACTTAAAGATAGATGGGGTAGTCGTGTCTACACCATTCTGCCTAAATGATTTGGGTGAAGGCTTCAGCTATGATAAGAACAGATATTTTGCAGAAAAGGGCAATAGTGAATATTATATTGTAACATATATTATTCATAATGGACAAAAGATTTTAGAGGTTCAAATTTATGGTCTGACTGAAGAGCATAAGACAAATGAGGAATTGTTAAATTCAACTAATATAGACTATATTTCTTCAGAGGTCGGCTTTGGAGGAGTTGTTGAATTTGCTGGCGTGAAGGTTGGTGATAATATAAGCAAACTGAATAGCTGGGGAGAGCCAAGTGAGAAGAAAGAGGGCTTTATAAGGTATAAGGGATATGAGGAAAACAGATTGAAGGGCACCTTATCCTTTACTCATAGCAAATCTGAAGAGAATATTATTGATAAAATTTCACTCTTTATGTATGAATAAAGAAAGTAAAAGGATACCTGAAATGGTATCCTTTTTTAATGTTCCTCAAGTTCTATCAGGTCCTCAAGCTTTTTGTCCATCAAATTTTTAATGTTTTCAATTTCTAAACATTTTTCATGCATTAGCTTAAAATTTGAATATATTTCTTCTTTTGTGATTTCCTCCTGCAATTTATCGAGTTTAGCCTGAAAATCATCAAGTTCCCTTTCTAAAGCTTTTATTTTGTTACGACGCTGAACCTCCAAGCTACGCTGTTCTCTTGTACGATATGCTTTAATTCCTTTTGCTTTTGCCTCCTGTTTTGCAAGTTCTTGTTTTTGATATTCCTCAAGCTTTTGTGCTTCCATTTCATATTCACGCTTAGTTTTCAGATAAAAATTAAAATTGCCATTATAGTTTTCTACATTATCTGAGTTGATTTCTATTATTCTGGTTGCAAGCTTGTTAAGAAGGTATCTGTCATGGGATACAAAGATAATTGTTCCCTCATAGTCTACTAAAGCCTGTTCGAGCACCTCTTTTGTCATAAGGTCAAGGTGATTTGTGGGCTCGTCTAGTATTAAAACATTGCTTCTTTCAAGCATCATAACAGCAAAACGGACCTTTGCCTGTTCACCACCGCTGATTACTCCAATTTGCTTGAAAACATTTTCACCGACAAGCCGAACTTTGCCCAAAAGGCTTCGTATTTCAAAATCAGTAAGGCTTGGATATTTATTGTGAAGTTCATTAAAAACGGTGTTGCAAGGGTTCAGAATAGTATTCTCCTGTTCAAAATATGAGATTTTTACATTTGATGCCCAACGAATTTTCCCTTTATGGGGAAGCTTGCCCTGCAGTATTTTCAAAAGCGTGGATTTGCCTGCACCATTATCCCCAATAATAGCTACCTTTTCACCGCGTTTTATCTCAAAGGAGATGTTTTCTGCAAGTATTTTACGGGAGCTATTATCACCAACTGAGATATCAATATTGTCAACAGTAAGCAAGTCGAATGGAGGAGAAATATCATATTCAAGTGCTATTTTAGGAGCCTTTGCAGGAGTAACTGGTTTTTCGATAACCTCCATCTTTTCAAGAGCTTTCACTCTGCTTTGGGCACTTTTAGATGTTGATGCACGAGCAATATTTCTTGCAACATAGTCCTCAAGTTTTGCAATTTGCTTTTGTTGCTTTTCATATTCCTTCTGCTGACGGGCAACAGCCTCCTCTTTAAGTTTTGTAAAAGCAGTATAGTTACCCTTATAGCGGGTAAGAACACCTCTTTCAATTTCATATATGCTTTGCACAAGGCTATCAAGGAAGTATCTGTCATGCGATACAATAAGCAATGCGCCCTTGTATGATTTTAAATAATCCTCAAGCCAGAGAACTGTTTTAAAGTCAAGGTGGTTAGTAGGTTCATCAAGTATAAGTAGATTAGGCTCTTCAAGCAGTAGCTTTGAAATAGCAAGCCTTGTTTTCTCACCACCGCTGAATCCTGAAATTACTCTGTTAAACTGGCTTTCATCAAAGCCCATACCACCCAATACGGTTTTTATTTTTACATCTATGAGATAACCATCCTTTGCCTCAAAAATAGTTGTAAGCCGTGAATACTCTTCTGTAAGAGTGGTAATATCTCTGCTTGAGTTTTTGGAAATTTCCTGCTCAAGCTGACGCATTTTGTCTTGAATATCCAAAAGCTCACTAAACACATTTTTCATTTCGTCAATGACGGTTTTATCGTTATCCAAAGCACTAGTTTGTTCAAGATAACCTATTGTAACCTTGCTGGAAATAGTGATAATGCCATCCTCATCGGTAAATCTGTCTGGCTGTTCTTTTCCTGTAAGGATACGAAGCAATGTAGTTTTGCCGCATCCGTTTATACCAATAAGACCAATTCTATCATTATCCTCAATAGTAAGGTTTACATTTTTCAGTACCTGATTGCCGTTATAAAATTTATTTACATTAGTTAAAGCTGCTAACATATTTTGACTCCAGACTTTGATAAGTTTAAATATAATTTGAGTATATAGTAACAACAAGGCTTTGTCAAGTTTTTAAATGAAAGAGCAAACACCGAGTTGTTACACTCGGTGCCTGTCCAATTATATAAAATTTATTGAAAAGGGGGGGCGAATTAAAGACCTAATCTTTGCTTTTTAAGGTGTATTAAGTCAAAAACATTAATTACATTGTCCTTATTGAAGTCAATAGAATGTGACAATACATCTTGATTAGGCTTATTTAATAAAATGTTGATTGACCAATTGGTAGCTTCCTTTATATCAACAGTTGTTTCTGGAGGTAAATCTTCTGTATTAGACTCAGTTGTAGTTTCAGTTGTTTCTTCGGTGGTGGTTTCGACTGAGTCCTCAGTTTCAGTTATAGTTGTGGTTTCTTCTGATATTTCAGTAGTAACTTCTGTTTCAGAACCAAAAGTGGTTTCTTCAAACTCAGTTGTATTTGCAGGAGTTTCTGCTGCAGTATCAGAATAGTAAATTGTTATATTCTTCAGAGTAATTGCCTGTTGCTGACCATACCAATAGCCTATCTGAAGTATTCCATGCTTAATATTCATATCGATATTGTTGTCAATTTGAATTTCAATAGTATGGTTATCATCATTCAAGTTAAGGTTGAAATCTTTCTGATACCAACCTCCATTTGCTGTTAGAGTTGACAAGCCGATTGATGCGACAATTGTACCTAACATACCATTATTTGAGGCAATATTTATAGATAACGATTCAATATTATCGGTATTATCAACTAATTCATGTAGTGGAACTTGAATCATTTTTGAACTTAATGTATAATTAAGAACAGTATTAAATATAAATTCTCTATGGCTAATAGGGTTAGGATTTGTGGTAGTTTGTGTAGTTTCGGTAGGTATTTCAGTAATTGTTGTATCTTCAGTAGTTGTGGTGTATTCAGTAGTTGTGATATCCTCAGTAGTTGTGATATCCTCAGTAGTTGTGGTGTATTCAGTAGTTGTGATATCCTCAGTAATTGTGATATCCTCAGTAATTGTGATATCCTCAGTAGTTGTTGTATCCTCAGTAGTTGTTGTATCCTCAGTAGTTGTTGTATCCTCAGTAGTTGTTGTATCCTCAGTAGTTGTTGTATCCTCAGTGGTTGTAGTAGTCTCAGTAACAGTAGTAGTTACCGTAGTTGTAGTTTCGGATTCTTTTATCCAGGTTGCCCTTATGGTTAATGAAAGACCTGCCATTACACCTGGAACAAGGAAGTTCTCGCCCGCTTGATAAATTGTGTTGTTATAAGACCAGCCTGCAAATTCATAGCCGGTATATGTGAATGGACACTCAGGCATTGTAATATATTCGCCAACGGTGCCTGTAACATATAAGGTTTGTCTGTTGTTATTATTTGATATAAAGCTGATTTTATATGTAGATGCTGCCCATACAGCAGTAAAAGTCACATTTTGATTTGGCATTTTATATTGTGAATATGGGGAATAAGTCTTGCCGTCATGCTCACAATACCAGCCTACTATTTCATACCCAAGTCTAGAAAATCTTGTTGGACTAGGGAGGTCAAAAACTGCTCCCTCTGCGCGTTCTCCGAATGTAACTTCTGAATTGCCAGTGATATCTGGATAGTTGCCGGCTTTATATGTTACATTGTAGAAAACATATGCTGACACATTGTTTGCATTAAATACTGGGAATGATAGAAGAGTTAATACGAAAACTAAGGAGATAATTAAAGATGATGATCTTCTCGCATTTTTTTCATTGGTTGTCACAATAAACGCTCCTTTCAAAGATGAATTATTGTGACGCAACGCCAAAAACCGGCATACATTTTGAATGCCGGTTATAGTCATCTCTTAAATTTAAGAGAGCAACCGGCTATCCTTTCATGTAATGAAGAGGACCCTTGGCTTTGCGTCCTTACTTTTCAGTAAGTTTGCCAAAATATTCTGTTTTATTATAGTTTTAGTTAACGCAAAAAAGCCAACATCAAAAAGACATTGGCTTTAACAAAGCGAATTACTTTGTGCAACCGGCTGTCTTTTCATTAAAATGAAGAGGACCCTTGGTTTTGCGTCCTTACTTTTCAGTAAGTTTGCCAACTATTAAATTTTGTAAATGGAAATAGTGTACTAAAACTATGGCATAAGTATAGCACAAAGGAATCTTATTGTCAACGATATTTCCAACTTTATATGAAAATTAGACATTTTGAACAAAAAAAACTAACATTACGATAAAGTTCAAATATTTGACATAAAGAAATGTATATTCCTTTAAAAGAAATTAATTATTTCTTTCAAGATTATCCAAAGAAGCTTTAATAAAGTCAGTGAAAAGCTTATGAGGCTTATTTGGCCTTGATTTGAATTCAGGATGGAACTGAACACCGACAAACCAAGGATGGTCTTTTAGCTCAATGATTTCTACAAGATTTTCATCAGGCGAAAGTCCAGCTAGAACAAGTCCTTTTTCACAAAGAATGTCCCTGTAGCTGTTGTTGAACTCCCAGCGATGTCTGTGACGCTCATAAATCAGCTTATCATTATAAATTCTGGAGACAATTGTGCCTTCGACAATTTTGCATGGATACAAACCAAGACGCATTGTTCCACCCTTATTTGTGATATCCTTCTGATTTTCCATAATATCAATAACATTGTATTTACTATTAGGATTAAATTCAGTGGAGTTAGCATTCTCAAGTCCTGCAACATTTCTAGCAAACTCAACAACAGCCATTTGCATACCAAGACATATTCCAAGCATAGGAATTTTGTTAACCCTTGCATAGCGAATAGCCTCAATCATACCTTCAATACCTCTATCGCCAAACCCACCAGGAACGATTATACCATCGCAGCTTTTAAGAATTTCACCAACATTTTCAGCAGAGATTTCTTCAGAATTAATCCAAGTAATCTCTACATTTGCGTCATTGTAAATTCCACCATGTCTTAATGCTTCAGCAACGGATAAGTAAGCGTCAGGCAAAGCAACATATTTTCCAACCAGTCCAATAGTAACTTTTTTTGTTGCATTCTTCTGCCTGTTGACCATATCAATCCAATCTGAAAGGTTGGGCTTTTTATTTTCAATCTTCATATGGTGACATACACAGTCAGCAAGCCCCTCTTTTTCAAGCATAATAGGCACCTCATATAGTGATGGTGCGGTGAGATTCTGTATAACATCCTGTTTACGGATATTACAGAAAAGACTAATCTTTTCTGCCATATCATCAGGGATTTCCTGTTCACTTCTACATACTATGATATTTGGCTGAATGCCAAGTGATAGTAATTCTTTAACAGAATGCTGCGTTGGTTTTGATTTCAACTCATTTGAGCCAGCAATAAAAGGAACAAGTGTTACATGAATATAAATTGCATTTTCACGCCCAACCTCAGTAACAACTTGTCTTATAGCCTCAAGGAAGGGTGTACTTTCAATATCGCCAACAGTACCTCCAATTTCAGTAATAACAAAATCAGTGGATTTTTCCTTGCCGACACGGTAAATTCTTTCCTTTATTTCATTTGTAATATGTGGAATAACCTGAACTGTACCGCCCAGATAATCACCTCTACGCTCTTTGTTCAAGACAGTCCAATAGATTTTTCCAGTTGTCACATTGGAATTGACTGAAAGATTTTCGTCAATAAATCGTTCATAATGCCCTAAATCGAGGTCAGTTTCAGCACCGTCGTCTGTTACAAACACCTCACCATGTTGATATGGACTCATTGTACCCGGATCAACATTAATATATGGGTCAAATTTTTGAATTGTAACTTTATAGCCTCTTGCTTTAAGCAGTCTACCAAGAGAAGCGGCAGTAATACCCTTGCCAAGCCCTGAAACTACTCCTCCTGTTACAAATATGTATTTGATTGCCATTTGATACTCCATTTCTTCGCCGAAAATCGTTATAGTAAAAAATGCACACCACCTTATCAGCGACAAATGATGGGGCATAACAAATGCATAGTAAAAATAAACTATGCAGAACCTTGTTTATGCACTTGCGTCAAGTTACATAAACGATTATAATTTTTTTATAAATACTTATATTATTGTACTATTTTTTTTAAAAAATTGCAAGAGATAAATAAAAAAATATGTATATATTACAGAGCTTTTGTTTTTATTCATAATTTTTTTGCATTATGCAGTATTTTAAATTGTTAAATCGTTTTATTAGTAGAGTAAGCTTACTGGGGGTTAGTTTTTTTACAAGAGAGGGGATGACGGGATGAATTTTTCGGAGAAGTACGATAAATATTCAGCAATGATTTATAGAGTTTGTGTTGTAAGGCTTGGCTCAAAGCATGACGCAGAAGATGTAGTACAAAATGTTTTTATAAAATTATACTATAAAGCACCTAATTTTGCAACAGATGAAGAAGAAAAGGCATGGCTTATAAGAGTAGCGTTAAATGCTTGTAAGGACAGCCTAAAGGCATTTTGGAATAAGAAAACAGTATCCCTTGAGGAAGCAGCAAATCTTTCAAGTGCAGAAATGGAGGATGTTGAAAGGCTTATTGACATTTTTAATTTACCACCAAAATATAGAACGGTTTTACAGCTGTTTTACTATGAGGGGTATTCTGTAAAGGAAATTGCAAAGATAATGAAAATATCAGAAAAAACGGTAACGTCACAGTTATGCCGAGCAAGAAAACGATTGAAGATTGAAATGGAGGTTGGAGAGTATGCAGGAGCGTGATATAAAAAGAGTTTTTGATGGAATTTTACCCAATAATGAGCTAAAAACAAAGGTTTTAGAGGCAATTGACAGGCATGAGCCACGCAAATTTAACTTGATTTTCTCACGAATTGTACCTGTTGCACTTTGTGCAGTAGTATTAGTAAATGGATTTATCTTGTACAAATCCTTGCCTGAAAAAAATAATCCAGTTATTCCATTAGATTTGAGCAGTGCTGATATATCCAATAGCAAGGTAGTTGATATAAACACAATTCCAATTTTAACAGCAGAAACTGTAACAGAATATACAATAGCAACACCACAAACGCAGGAGGAAACAACTACTGTTACGGACGAAGTTAGTACAGATGGATTGCTTCAATTCAGCAATACCCATAGCAAAATGCGTGGTCAGGGATATTACACTCATCTAAAGCAAGCTCCAGATTTTCTTAATGAAGAGCTAAAGAAATTATTTAATGAGGCTGTTTATATATGGGAAAACCTTTATGTTGATACCGGATTTGGGTTATCTTTTAATAATGAAGGATTCATTGATTTTAATGACCCAAACCAAACTGTTCAAATAGATGGTTATAATTATATAAAATCCGGTGTTAGCTATGAGAGTTTTTACAATTATCTTTCATCTGTTTACACTGAATCGCTGGTGGACTCAGAATTATTCAAAGGGAGTTATAAAAATGTAGATGGTGAGCTTGTATGGTTAAATAGTAGTGGGGGCTTTGATATTACTCGTGGTGAAATTAAATTTGAACTTGTATTGGAAACGGATTCTATGATTAAAATAAAACGCATAACTAATCATTCATGGTCTTATAGCATGTCTAAAAAGGAATTTAAGGATAAAAATATTGATGGACCATATGAGTGGATTGAAGAGGATAGTATTATAATGGTAAAAACTGAAAATGGTTGGAGGTTTGAAGAATTTAGTTTGTGGTAAAAAAACAAGTGCAGTCGAAAGATTGCACTTGTCTTATTATATGATATAAAAAACACAAAAGTTTTTGGTTAAGCTTTTTTCAAAAAGCTTAACGGAGTTTGAGCGGTAGCCTCATGCGTCACGAATCTTAATCTCCAAATGAAATTCCTAAGCTTTTAGCAGTAGAAACGAGCTGTCCATCCGGGTCTACAAATTTGGTTATGCCAGCAATGTCGGATAGTTTGTTGGATGTAATTTTTGAGTTCACCTGAGCAACGGTCCTACCGTACTTTTCCTGTGATATGAGTTTTGCTGCATGAACTCCAAACTCTGTTGCAAGGATTCTGTCATAGGCACTGGGGCTTCCACCTCTTAGCATATGGCCGGGAACGCAGACTCTTGCGTCAATTCCTGTTTCAAGTTGAATTTGTGATGCAATTCTGTTTGTAGCAGTTGTAACACCAGCCTCTGCACGTCTTCTTGCTCGTTCTTTTTTCTTGAGCTTTGCCTCTTCAACATCAAATGCACCTTCAGCAACAGCAATAATACAGAAATTTTTACCACTATTTATACGCTTATATACTGATTTGATTACATTATCAATATTATATGGAATTTCGGGGATAAGAATAATATCAGCACCACCAGCAATTCCAACATTTAAGGTTAACCAGCCAGCTTTATTACCCATGATTTCGCAAAGAAGGATACGGGAATGGCTTGCAGCGGTGGTATGAAGTCTATCAATAGCTTCAGTACCTGTATCGACAGCAGTATGAAATCCAAAAGTAACATCTGTCCCATAAATATCATTATCTATTGTTTTAGGCAAGCCGATTACATTAAGCCCCTCATTGGAAAGTAGATTAGCAGTCTTATGCGTACCATTTCCACCAAGAGTAAGCAAGCAATCCAGCTTTTGTGTGAGGTAGGTATTTTTCATAGCCTTAACCTTATCAACATTGTCCTCGCCAATAATCTGCATCATTTTGTAAGGCTGTCTTTTTGTACCCAATATTGTGCCGCCTTGAGTTAATATTCCAGAAAAATCAGAAGGTTTCATAACCTTTGCCATGTTGTGAATAAGTCCGTAATAGCCATTTGAAATCCCGATGATTTCAACCCCATCTTCGCCAAACATTTCATAACATGCTTTTGCAACACCTCTGATAGTTGCATTAAGTCCTGGACAATCACCACCACTGGTTAAAATACCGATTCGTCTTTTCATTATCTAAACCTCATTCCATTCTGATTTTTCATTCCATAAAGTAAGCTTTATACATTTAAGAGAGCAAGAAATATAGAAAAGTAGTGCATGATACTTCCACCGATAACAAAAATATGCCAGACAGAATGCATATATTTTGATTCTCTCATCAGATAAAATATAATTCCTACTGTATAAAACACGCCACCTGTTATAAGAAGTGCAAGAGATAATGTTGATATACTGTCATATAAGGGTTTAATTGCAACAAGTGCAGCCCAGCCCATGATTAAACAGCATATGGTGGAAATTCTGCTAAACCTTCTTATACTAATTGATGAAAATATAATTCCTACTACGGTAGCACCCCAGATACATCCAAACAAAATCCAACCTATTTTATTGTTAAGGCATGCTACTGTATATGGTGTATATGTTCCCGCAATCAACAGGAATATCATATTATGGTCAAGTATTCGAAAGACCTTTTTTGCTTTTTCATTTGTTATTGCATGATAAAGCGTTGACATCGTGTAGAGCATTATTAAACTAGCGCCATAGATTGAGGCTGTTACAACAGCACGGGCATCGGCGTAGATTGCACAGAATACAATTAAAATGACTGTTCCAGCGATAGAAAGTAATGCTCCTGCTCCATGAGAGATAGAGTTGAAGATTTCCTCACCAATAGTATATTTGCGTCTTATAAAGTCCATAAATTAATTTTCTCCCCAATTATTGTCATTTGCAGCTAAATATTCAGCAATTTCATTTGCAGGCATAGGCTTTCCGAACAGATAACCTTGAGCATGGTCGCAGCCGATTTTCTTGAGAATCCTTGCCTGTTCTTCATTTTCAATACCCTCAGCAATAGTTTCAATCCTTTTGGATTTTGCAATTTTTATTACAGCTGATACAATTTCTCGAGCAATTTCATCAGTTTCAAGATTGATTATGAAGGAACGGTCTAGCTTGAGCAAGGTAATTGGTAGAATCTGAATATAGCTCAAGGAGGAATATCCAGTTCCGAAATCGTCCATAGCAAGTCGTACACCCATTTTTCTCAACTGATGCATACTGCTAACAGCGGCGTCAAGATCCTGCATAGCAAGTGTTTCTGTTAATTCAAGCTCAAGATATTCAGCGTCAAGTCCACTTTTTATAAGCACATCAAAAATTGTATCTTTTATATCTCTTTGATAAAAGTCAGCAGAGGTAAGGTTTACGGAAACAATAATTTTAGGTAAACCCATGTCTTGCCAGATTTTATTTTGTCTGCAGGCCTCATTAAGTACATATTCACTTATCTTCTTTATGAGATGAGAGGTTTCTGCAACAGGCACAAATTTTCCAGGCAAAATAATGGTACCATCAGGCTTAATCCATCTTATAAGTGCCTCAACGCCGATAATCTTACCTGTATGCAAATTTATTTTTGGCTGATAGTATAACTCAAGTTCATTGTTGTCAATGGCGTCGGAAAGAGCCTTCTCAAGCTCACTTCCGTTAATAACCTTATCATGCATTGAGTTGTCATAGCCGAGAATAGTGCCTCTGTTTTTCAATCCAGCAGATAGTGCAAACTCAGCCTGTTCAAGAACCTTGACAAAGCTGGTAGCATTACCGGGCATACATGAATATCCAGCTGAGCATGAAAGAGGCTGATTTGAAAAAATATCAACAGCAAGCTTAGAAAAATCAAGCTGTATTTTCTCAACGGTTTTAATTGGTAAATCTTCATCGCCATAATCTTTAATTATTAAAGCGAAATTATCTCCACCTATTCTTGCGACAAATCCACCGAATGACAGGTATTTATATAGCATTTGAGCAAAGTTTCTTAGCAATTTATTTCCATTATTATATCCACAAGTATCGTTAATTATGTGAAATTTATCTATATCAATAACAATTACCCAATATGATAGATTAAGTTCAATGCAACAGTCGAAAATCTCCTGACCTATAATCATAAGTCGATTTCGGTTAGGAATATCGGTAATCTGGTCCACATAAGCAAGGCGTTCGATAAGCAAATCCTTTTCCTTATCCTTGTGAATATCGATAAATGCACCACCCATAACTCTATTTTTGATATAAGAAATATTAGCGGTTTTATAGCGATAAAGATACCAACGGTATTTACTATCAGCAGATAGTAGACGAAACTCTATATTATGGATTTTTGACTCATCAGAGCCTACAGATTTAAACAAGCTGTTGACATATGTATCATAGAGCATTTTATCATTAGGATGAACTCTTTTTCTTAGCTCCTTAAAGGATATTTTAGAACTATCAAGACCAAGCATTTTCTGCAACTCTTTTGATGCGTAAATATAGTCATTGCCTTCTTCACAAAGTATAATACCAATTTCTGAAAGCTCCATAGAAAGCTCATATCTGCTTTCAGAGAAGGAAAGATTTTGAGAATATATATTAAGTTCATTCTGCATATTTTTTAATTCAGTTAAATCGAAGCCGATTGAGAGCAAAAGTGTAAACTTTTTATTCTCCATAATTTTAGAAGTGCTCCAGACAAAGTGCCTCTCAGTTCCATCAGCCACCTTAAAGGAGACCTCTTCCTTTTTATTTTCAAGAATTTTAGAGAAATTTTCATTGTTGAAATCAGGTATGTTAAATACCTTACACATAAGCATATAATCATCAAAATCAGTATTTTCAATATCAAGAATACTTTTCAATTTTTCATTTGGTATAATAATGCTTAAGTCAGAGGTCCATAATATAGCAGGAGTATCAATATCATCAGCAATTTTAGTAATATAAGAGCGATTGATATAGCCTTCATTTTTTTCTTTTATAAAATAATAAATTCCTGCTAAAAAGCCCAACAAAGAAAGAGTGATAACATATATAGTCAGGATCAGCAATGAATTTGTTTTGTTGAAATAAGTGTAAACCAGGATGAATCCTGTGCAAGTAAGCAAAATCATCTCAGCGGATAGAATTTTATTTTTCATCCATGCCACCCCTTTGAATATGTGTGAGCAGTTTTATTTATAATATTCTTGATAATTTTACACATATATAAAAACTTTAACTTTATTATATCAATACTTTCGTATGGTGTCAATGAGAAATAATAAAGTTAAAATTAAATTTTACTGCTGTTTTCACAAAATATACACAAATATAATGTAAAATAGATTTAATATAGAGCATTTAATAACATTTATAGGGAAAATATAAAAAATGTGGGGTGATTGCTTTGCATAAAATATTAATAGTTGATGATGAGATTAATATAAGGAAGGTTGTTCGTGAGTATGCCGAATTTGAGGGCTATGAGGTCGAGGAAGCTGAAGATGGTATGCAGGCTGTTGAAATGGTGAGAGAAAGGGATTATGATCTTGTCATTCTGGATATCATGATGCCAAGACTTGATGGCTTTTCATGTTGTAAGGAAATAAAGAAATATAAGGATATACCTGTTATTATGCTTTCGGCAAGGGGTGAGGAGTATGACAAGCTCTTTGGATTTGAGATAGGGATTGATGATTATGTTGTAAAACCATTTTCTCCAAAGGAGCTTATGGCGAGGGTAAAGGTTGTTATAAGAAGGAAATCCTCCGAGCAGAAGATGGAGGAGAAATATGAGTTTGAGGGGCTTACAATTGATGTTTTGGGACGAGTTGTTTATGTTAATGGAGAAAAAATATCGATGACTCCGAAGGAATATGACCTTTTGTTCTATCTTGTTAAAAACAGGAACCTTGCACTCAGCAGGGATAAATTGCTCGAGGATGTATGGGGGTATGACTTTTTTGGTGATGACAGAACTGTTGATACTCATATAAAAATGCTTAGAAACAGTCTTGGAGAGTACAGAAAGTTTATTGTAACATTGCGCGGAATGGGGTATAAGTTTGAAGCGGACTAGAAGCCTTAGATTTAATATATGGCTTTATTTTATGCTGTTTGTTATTGTTGTTTTTATTTTGCTTTGGGTATTTCAGATACTTTTTTTTGAAAGCTTTTATAAACGGATGAAGTTTAATGCAATTGAAGAGGTAGCAAATGATATTCTTGATATATATATGAGTGACGGAAGCTATGAAAATAAGCTACTTAAATTTGCGATAGAAAATGATATTTCTATAATCATTTATGATAGATATAATCGCTCGAGGCTATCCATTGGTGGATATGGCGATTTTGGTTTAATGAATGGCTATAATGAAACACCGATGTATTTAAAGGAGCTTATAAACAGCAAGAGTGGCGAGATAAAGTATGTTGTTAATGAGAAACGCACTAATAAGCAGGTGCTGATTTATGGCACAATTATAGGTGAGCCTGATGTGGTTGATGGGTATCTGCTTCTAAGCTCAACACTTGAACCTGTTGAATCAACAGTAGCTATAATGAAAAAGCAAATGTATATAATTTCGGGCATATTAATCTTTTTAGGAGTGGTGTTATCGCTTTGGGCATCACAAATGATTGCATCACCGATTATTAAAATTACAAACTCTGCTAAAAAGCTGGCTAAGGGCAATTATACTGTGGAGTTTGATGGAGATGAGTATAATGAGGTATATCAGCTTTCGCAAACTTTAAGCTATGCGTCTAAGGAAATATCGAGGGTTGACAAGTTGCAAAGGGATTTGATAGCAAATGTATCCCATGATTTACGAACTCCGCTTACAATGCTGAAGGCATATGCTGAAATGATTAGAGATTTATCAGGAGATAATCCTGTTAAGCGCAGTGAGCATCTAAATATAATTATAAATGAAACGGACAGACTTGCTGAGCTTGTAACAGATATGCTGGATATAACAAAGATTGAAAGCGGTGAGTTATCGCTTAGTTATACAGTATTTGGAATTAGGAGCAAGCTAGAGGATATAATAAGCAGATATAAGGGAATATCGGAATACATGGGTTATAATATTCATTTTGAGCCCGATGAGGAAATAGAGGTTTGTTGTGACGCTGTGAAGATTGAACAGGTAGTAACAAATTTGATTAACAATGCAATCAATTATACGGGTGAGGATAAGAATGTATATGTACAACAAATTAATCAGAGTGATGGAGTAAGAGTTGAGGTCAAGGATACTGGACAGGGTATAAGCGAGGAGGATATTAAGCATATTTTTGACAAATATTATCGTTCTGAAAACCATAAAAGAGAGGTTGTTGGAACCGGTTTAGGTCTATCGATAGTGAAAGTAATTTTAAAAAAGCACAATTTTGCATATGGTGTCCAAAGTACAATCGGAAAGGGCAGTACCTTCTGGTTTAAACTAAGGCTTGCGGAAAAAGATAATGAAAAGCCTGTTGAAAACAAGAATTTAAGAGCAAGATAGTATTTTAGTCAGTTTCAAATTATTTTCAAGTAGTTTTCACGAGACATACACATAAGGCTGTTATTATGTTAACATCTCCTAAGGAGATAAAACCCCTTTCTTAATTGATATTTTTACGTCCCCCAACGTGAAAATATAAATCCCAATAATCCCTATATCATAATACAAAACTCCCATGCTGTTGCAGTATGGGAGTTTTGTATTTTAGATTTTAATTGAACAGTTTGTGATTGCACCAGTAGGGCAGGCTTCATAGCAGGCACCACATACGGTGCATTTTTCATAATCAATTTCAGCGCAGTAATCTACAACTTTGATAGCATCGCTTAAGCATTTCTTTTCACATATCTTACAGCCAATACAGCCGTTTTTGCAGTTTAGCTTTGTAATTTTTCCATTGTCCCTTGATGAACAAGCAACATCTATATGCTTAGAAACAGGGCGCAGTGAAATCAACTGATTCGGACAAGCCTTGACGCATTTACCACACGAAACGCAAGCTGATTTATTAATATATGCAATGCTGTCTTTAATTGAAATTGCACCATATTCGCATACAGCAACGCAATCACCAAGTCCTAAACAGCCATATGTACAAACACCATCGCCATTATAGAAACGCTTTGCTGCAACACAGCTTTGTATTCCGTCAAATATAAATTTTTTTGTAGTTGCGTTGCAATCGCCATTACAGTGAACAACAGCAAGCTCTGGAACTATCTCTACAACATCCTTGCCAAGTATTTGGCTAATTTTTCTGGCAGTTTCATTTCCGCCTGGCTTACAAAGGTTTGCGGGTACATCATTTTCTGCAACAGCATTTGCATAATCTGCACAGCCAGCATACCCACAGGCGCCACAGTTAATTTGCGGCAACGCCTCATTTATCTGTTCTATTTTCTCATCAACCTTTACTTCAAAAGTTTTGGATGCAACATGAAGAAGTATGCCTGCTATCAATCCAATTCCTGAAAAAATTAATATAGGTATTACATAGGTTTCCATATTTGCGTTCAACCCTTTCTTTATCTCTTCAAGCTTTATCGGCTTATTAGGCTGTTACCTCAAACAAGATTAAACTAATATTGTGTTTAGTTAATAAGTTAACTGGTAAAGCCTGCAAAGCCCATAAAGCTGAGTGATACTATTGATGCAGCTATTAATGTTGATGGTATTCCCTTGAATGTTTCGGGGATATCGGCTGTTTCAAGCTTTGAACGAACACCTGCAAAAATTATAAGTACAAGAGTGAAACCGACACCCACAAATGTTGAGTTAGCTAATGATTCCATAAAGTTATACTTATTGTCAATGTTAATCAGAGTTACTCCCAATACTGCACAGTTTGTTGTTATTAGTGGGAGGTAAACTCCAAGTGATTTGTAAAGCGGAGGCATGAATTTTTTCAATACCATTTCAACAAGCTGAACAAATAATGCTATAATAAGGATAAATATTATTGTCCTCAAATATGTAAGTCCCATTGGCTCTAGTATCAGCGAATATACTGGGTATGTAAACATTGTTGCACAAGCCATTACAAAGATTACAGCAGCACCCATGCCAAGACTTGATGATAGCTTTTTTGATACTCCAAGGAAAGGGCATATACCCATGAATTTTGAAAGAACAAAGTTATCGGTTAAAATTGCAGAAAACATGATTATAAGATAAGTTTTCATTATTCACTACCTCCATTTGCACCACAGACTGCTGAATTAGGACAAGCCTTACATCCGATTTCCTTTGGCGGTTTTTTATTTGTGAGTTTATTTACCATTGCAATAATTACACCAAGTACAAAAAATCCACCCGCTGGTAAAATGAAGATTGCCATTGATACATCAAGAGGGATTTTTATCTCAAAGCTAGTTTCTGCAAATAATGCACCAGTGCCTAAAATTTCTCTTATAGTTCCCATAATACAGAGGGCAAGTGTAAATCCAAATCCCATCCCTAAACCATCTAGGGCTGATGGAATAACCTTGTTTTTGCAGGCAAATATTTCAGCACGGCCTAATATAATGCAGTTTACGGTAATAAGAGAGAGGAATGTTCCAAGACTAGNATATAATTCTGGCAGATAGCCCTTCATAAGAAATTCAATCAGTGTAACAAAGCCAGCGATAATAACTATATAGCAAGGTAGTTTTACGGCTTTGGGAATAATATTTTTCAAAAGAGATATAACGACATTTGAACAGACCAGTACAAAGGTTGTTGCAAGACCCATACCTAGTCCGTTCATTGCCTGCGTTGTAATTGCAAGGGTAGGGCACATTCCGAGCAGGGAAACAAGAGTCGGATTTTCCTTGATAATTCCTTTAGTAAACTCCTTTAAGTTACTCACCTAAAATCTCCTCCTTGTGCTCATTATAGATGTTGATGGCGAGATTTACAGCATTTTTGATACCTTTTACCGAGTAAGTCGCACCAGTAATACCTTCAACATTATAGTCATCCGAATCTATCCCGACAAACTGGTCAAGAAAGCTTCTGTTTTTGACTTTAGTACCCAAGCCTTGAGTTTCACTGATAGAGATTATGCTTATATTTTTAAGTTTTCCATTTTCGTCGATGCCAATGAGTGTGTGCAGGCCTCCCTTTGTATATCCGTCAGAAATTATCTCAAAGGCGACTTGCTTATTATCATTTACGATTATGGAGGTTACGCCATCATAGGTTTTAACAGTTCCATCTTCATTTTTAAGCATTCTGTATTCAGTATCGCTTTCGCCATATATCTCATTCAGTCCTTTTTGCAGACTATCGGTAATTAATCCTGTTGTATCCGTATAGGTTGCTTCATATGCAGCAATAAGCAATCCACAGATTGAACCACAAATAAGCATAATTACCAGAGGAGCTTTGGGAAGCTTCATTTTTTTATCATTTTGTGCTATCTGCTTTTTAGTGCCAATAGGCTTTGTTCTTGTAAACCTATCTATATAAGGTGTGAGTATGTTCATAAGTAAAATTGAAAAGGATACACCCTCAGGGTAACTGCCAAACTGTCTTATCAAGAAGGTGATAACTCCACAACCGATACCGAAGATGAATCTGCCCTTGTTTGTAACAGGGGAGGTGACATAGTCGGTTGCCATGAAGAATGCACCAAGAATCAGTCCACCTGAAAGGAGCTGATAGAGGACATCTCCACCTGAAATCCAAGCGAGGAGTGCAACAGAACCTATAAATGCAACAGGCGTTGCTGGTGAGATAATTCGTCTTATGATAAGGTAAAGTCCTCCGATTAGCAGAGCCAATGCACAGGTTTCGCCTATGCATCCGCCAGTTGTACCAAGAAATAACTCCTTATAGGAAAACGGAGACTGCCCGTTTACCCATTCCTTGACAAGTGGAGTGGCACTCGATACAATATCATTCTTTTTATAGAAAAAAGGCTCAACCCATGTAGTCATACTGCTTGTAAATGATAGCATAAGAACAATTCGTGCAGTTATTGCGGGATTTGCAAAATTTTGTCCCAAGCCACCAAAAAGCTGTTTTACTATTACAATTGCAATAAAGCTACCGATAATCGCCTGCCATAGAGGAATAGTAGCAGGCAGGTTCAAGGATAGTATCACTCCAGTTACAGCTGCACTTAAATCACTTATTGTTTGCTTTTTCTTCATGATAAGGCGGCAGCCATATTCAAATATTAAGCTTGATGAAACACAGGTCAGTATAACTAGAATAGCTTTTAAACCAAAGATAATGCCACTTGCAACAACTGCTGGTAAAAGACTTACCAGCACACAGAGCATAATTCCTTGAGTTGACATATTGCTTTTTTGATGAGGTGATGGTGACACAATAAGTCTATCCATTTTTATCAAGTCCTTTCAGCTCATAATGATCTATAATTGTCTATCCTTTTTGTATCAAAGCTTTTGCAAGCTGATGAGATTCTGCCAGCTTTCTGTTTGCGGGGCAGGTATATGAGCAACAGCCGCAGTTCATGCAGAGTGAAACCTTTAGTTTTTTTAATTCGTCCACTTTATTATGTATATATGACTTTTCAATTTCAACTGGCATTAGGTTTAATGGGCAAACTGATACACAGCGTCCACAGCGTATGCAGGGTGATTCTAACCTTTTCTCATATGTTTTAAATGCAAGAACAGCATTGCTTGTTTTAACAATAGGAGTATCGAGTGAATACAGGCTCATACCCATCATCGGGCCACCCAAAAGCAGCTTTTTTATTTCATCTGTTTCTGCTTTAGCAAAGGAAAGTATATCTGAAACAGGAGTACCAATCGGTGCAAAAACATTGCAAGGATTTTGTATTGCATCTCCATCTACTGTAATTCTTTTGGTTACAAGTGGAATCCCATTTTGTATGTATTGGTATATAAAGGCAATAGTAGAAATATTAATTACAACAATCCCCTGTTCAGAGGGAAGCTGACCTTCTTCAATGATTTTACCTGTTGTTGTGTATATTATCACCTTCTCTGCACCCTGTGGATATCTTGATGGTAAGGCAACAACTTCTATTTCAGAAGAGTTTTCAGCCCTCTTTTTAAGTACTTCAATCGCCTTTGGTTTATTGCCTTCAATTGCAATTATTGCCTTTGGAATATTAAGGCATTGCATAACATACTTTATTCCGTTAATAATATCATCAGGGCTTTCCATCATTTGCCTATAATCAGAAGTGATATATGGCTCACATTCAGCTCCGTTTATAATTAATGTTTTGATAGTAGTTTTAGGATCTAGCTTTATATATGTAGGGAATCCAGCACCACCAAGACCGCATGAACCACTTTCTCTTAAAGCATGAAGAAAGCTGTCCTTACTAGTTATAAGGGGCTTGCTAATATTAGGTGATAGGGTTTGCTTTCCGTCAGTTTCTATTTCAACGGCTTTACAGGTTTTGCCATTTGCAAGATTATAATAGCTGATTGCAACCACCTTTCCTGAAACGCTTGAATGTATGGGCAGGGAGAGAAAGGCATTGGAATCAGCAATCTTTTGCCCTACAAAAACCTCATCGCCGACCTTGACAGATGGTATGCAGGCATCACCGATGCTCATTATCATAGGTATCTTAACTTTTTTTGGGATGGGAAGCTCAACTGTTTCAAGGTTTTCGGTAACCTTATTATTTTTAAGCCTGATACTATTTAATTTTCTCATAAGTCCCCTCCTAAGCTATACTAAACTTGATAAACTAAAAAGTGGAAGTTTTATTTAATAAAAAGATAAAAAACTCTTTTATTTTTAATAAAAAGATGCTATTATATAATGTATGGTCATATAAAAGCTAGTTGGCGTTTATATTCTCCTCACAATATTTTATGAGGTTTAGTAAAGATGAAGAATATTCACTTTCATGGGACAGGCCTTCTGAATCAATGCGAAGTGAAGTGATATCTATTTCAGAATTATCATCACTTGCCATAGCTTTTATAGAGGCTTGATTTTTAGCAATAATTGAGTCAACCATATCCTCTGCAACAGCATTTTTAACAGAAAAAATACTTTGGTCATTATCTGTATTAGCATTATACAGTATTCTGAACATTTTATATGCACATAGCATGAAATATGTATATACGGATTTGATAAATGCTTTGTTGCCCGATTTCTGAGCAAGGCTGAGAATATAATTTGTTGTATTATTTATTATTTTTTTATTAAAGGAAAGAAAGGCGTCACTAAGCGGAGTTTTTTTATCTGATTGACTGTCCCAATCGCAGTTATTATCAGGATTAGTAAAGGTTTCATCTGGTTCGCTTGCTCGTCCTAGAAGATAATCACATGAAACGCAATAGTAATTTGCGATTTTCACAAGAAAGGAAAGCCCACATTCACGAATACCCTTTTCATAATGGGAAAGTAGTGCTTGTGAAATTCCTAAATCCTGTGCTGCCTGCTTCTGACTTATTTTTCGTTCCTTTCGTTGCACGGTTATTATTTTGGAAAATTCGGAGTTCATATTACACCTCGTAAAATTTGTATAAATAAATTAGTGAATATATCATAATTGATAGAAATGTTTTGACAAAAAGCATTAGTATTTTATAGTTATTTAATAAAAAATTGAATTTTAATCTGATATAAGTAATTATAAGAGATTTTAGTCTTTAAAAAATTATATAACATAGAGTATAATTTGTAAAGAGCTAAGTATTAAAAACATGTGAATAATCTACACTTATTTTGTGTCTAGATAGAATTAACAGCATTAAATTAGTACATAGTGTATAAATGGATAAAAATATAAGGATGATATAAGGAGACAGATAAAAATGAAGGGATATAGATTAAGTATAATTAGACATGGTAGAACAATAGCGAATGATAAGGGGATTTATATCGGAAAGACAGACTATCCTTTATCGGAGACTGGAAGAAGCGAGCTTTTGGACAAGCTGGATGAGTTTATATATCCAAAGGTTGAAAGGGTGTATTCAAGTCCACTTAAAAGGTGTACTGAAACTGCAGAGATACTTTTTCCGCATAAGGAACTGCTTTTAGTAGATGATTTGCGTGAGCTTGATTTTGGTGAATTTGAGGGTAAAAGTGTTGAAGAGCTGATTAATCGTGAGGAATATAAGCACTGGCTTAAAGGAGGGATTGATAATGCACCTCCTAATGGGGAAAGTCTTTCGGAGCTGTCACTTCGTTCATTTAAGGCTTTGGAGGAAATTGTTATGGACATGATGAGGGAGGATATAACGCATTGTGCTGTAATAACTCACTCCGGAGTGATGACAAATATGCTGGCATGCTTTGGTGTCCCGAAATATAAGCCTGAACAGCTGACCTGTAATATTGGTGAGGGATATGAGGTGCTTGTAACAGCACAGCTCTGGCAACGTTCACAGGCGTTTGAAATTTTAGGAAGGATACCGCATAAATATGGTGAGGAAATTGACCTATACTATTAGTAATATACTATATATAATATAATTTTTCATAGCACCTTTAATAAAGCAATTACATAATAAAAAAAGAGGTGCTTATAATAGATGAACATAAGAGAAATTAAACATGAGGCAAGGCTTGTTTTGAAGGAAAGGTACTGGGAGGCATTTGTTGTAGTCTTTGCCTGTTTTGGACTTTACATGCTGTTTAAGCTGGTTGAAATTGTAGTTTGTACTGTTTTGATTTACAACAAAACTATTGATATAAGTCAGCTGTTTTATGGTGGTGACACTATATGGAATGTCTTTAAAACCATGTATTCAGTTTTCTTGTTTGCAGCAATGGTTCCTGTAATAACAGGAGCAGTCTGGTGGTTTTCACAGGCTGCAAACAGGAATGAGTTTTCATCAGATAGCGTTATACAATTGTATACCTGCTTTAAGGTGAACAGCAGAGCAATACTTGTATATGGCTTGATGTGGATAATTCAGTTTCTATCTTTGATTCCGTCATTTATAATGCTTTTGGGTGCATATTTAATAATAGAATATTATAACATAAGCTCTGATATACTTTATTTAGCAGTTCAGCTGATTATTTTGTCGGTTGCCTCTCTGGCGCTTTATATAAGGGCTACATTAAGCCTTATTCTAGCTCCGTATATTTTTATAAGGCATCCCATGGATAATCCATTTAGTATCATCAGTATTTCATTTAGGCTTATGAAGGGCAGGAAAATGCAAGTTTTAAAGCTACTGCTGTCTTATATAGGTTATCTGTTTCTTATGGCGTTAATTGTAACTATTCCCTTTGTAGTTCCAGAAATAATGATGTCAGTAACAATTTTTGCAGAAAGTGTTGCGTCTGAATATGCCATAAAGCAGGTGAAAAAAGAAAAGGTTAAAACTAGAACAAGGAGAAGTGAAATTGGAGATATTGAGGTTCAGGGTGGAATGCAGTGAGCCGATTACAGTAAAGGCTTTTCTTGAGGGAAAAGGAGTATCACGGCGGTTAATGACAAAACTAAAAAGACAAATAAATGGAATAACCTGTAATGGCGAGCATATTCGTACGGTGGATATGGTGAAAAATGGTGATGAGATTGTGCTCGCCATGCAAGATGTCAGCTTTTTAGAGCCTAATCCTTCACTCAATGTTCCAATTGTCTATGAAAGTGATTCTGTTGTAGTTTTTGACAAGCCAATTGGAATGCCTGTTCATCCATCAATTAAGCATCAGGGTGATACACTGGGGAATTATTTTGCATATTTGTATCCCGACTTAACATTTCGCCCTGTTAACCGACTGGATAGGGATACCTCAGGTCTATGTGCTGTTGTAAAAAATGCCTATGCAGCAAGTATGATGAAGCTTCAGAAAATCTATTATGCAGTAGCTTGTGGAATTATAAAAGAAGATGGAATGATTGATGCACCTATTGATAGGGTGTCGGACTCGATAATACTTCGATGTGTGAGTCCAAATGGCAAAAGAGCAGTAACACATTATAAAGTAATAAAAAGTAGTGACAAATACACTTTGATTGAGGTAAGGCTTGAAACCGGTCGAACTCATCAGATTCGGGTTCATTTTTCCTACATAGGACATCCTTTAGTGGGAGATGAACTATATGGTAGACTGAGTGATGAAATTACAGGGCAGGCATTGCATTGTGGAAAATTAAGGTTTTTTGACGTATCCGCAGATAAAGACGTGGAGGTTGTAGGAACTATGAGAAAAGAAATGCTCAATCTATTCTAGACATATTTAGACATAAATTATTTATATTCGACATTATTTTGTAACCTATTTGTAACAAAGGTAAAAAAACGATTAAAAAAAGCAAGGAGTAATATTATGGAAAAGATTGCGAGTTTTCAGGTTGACCATAGGTATATAAATGTTGGAATGTATATTTCAAGGGTTGATGGTGATATAGTAACATATGATATAAGAATGGTTAAGCCCAATGGAGGAGTGTATCTTGAAACAGCTTCCATACATACGATAGAGCACTTATTTGCGACATTTGCAAGGAATTCAGAATTTAAAGACAAGGTGGTTTATGTAGGTCCAATGGGTTGCAGAACAGGCTTTTATCTGCTTGTCAGAGGCATGGAGCATGAGGACGCAATAAAGCTGGTTAAGGATTCGTTTAGCTTTATTTTAGATTATAATGGTGAAATTCCAGGCAGTACAGAGATTGAATGTGGTAACTATAAGGAGCATGATTTAGAGCGGGCAAAGTTGGATGTTAAGGAAATATTAAGAATTATTGAAGAGTATAAGGTTGAAATGTTAGATTATTCTTGGCATAATAAACAACAATAATTAAAAAAAACTGTGAGATATTCCAAAAAAGCTCCTAATGTTATGAAAAAATTAAAAAAACCATTGCAATTTTTAAAAATGATGATATAATGGTTACTAACGTAACTGATTTGTAACAATTTTTTAGTATTAAATGGAAAGGTTACGGTCGGAATATTCAAATTTTTGAATAGCCGATGTGAAAGGAGCTGTTAAAATGGATCCCGAACGTCTTGAGGATGTAGAAAAAGCCAAAGACGTTTTCCAGAGGAATGCTATAATTAAAAAAATGCAGGAAGTTTACAAGGAAATTGAATATAATTTCTCGAAAAGTATGATAAAACTCGGAACNTGTATTACACGAACACTAACGCTTGGTATTAAGAAAATTAAGAAGNTGCTTAGTGGAGTGGGTGGTTGGTTTAAGAATAAAGGTCTGATTTTAGCGGACAGAGTCGGCAATTATGTCGTCGAGTTAATAAAAAAGCTTGCAGGTTTTGTGGCCGACCGAAAGCAATGTGCCGAAGAGATACGAACTAATCTTAATACAGCAAAAAAGCTTGGTAAAAAAGCTTTCATAAAAGAGGTTTTTAAGAGTTTTGGAAGATTTTATTCAGGAACAGGAGATTTTTTATCAACTGCATTTAATTATGTAGCGCCCGTTGTCTCAATAGCGTTTTTGATTGGAATAGTCAATTGCGTGTCAGGCCTTGAATACGGTTTAAGTGTTCAGTATAACGGTCAAGAGATGGGGATAGTTAATGCGGAAACGGATTTTGATGCTGCAACCAAGGAGGTTCAAAAAAGAATTGCTCAGGTTGACGGCGGAATAGAAATGGAGTTTGCTCCACGATATTCCTTGAAAGTAATTAATAGCAATGACCAGTATGTAAATCCGGGTCAGCTGGCCGATAAGATGCTCAGCAGTTCGGATGCTGAACTGACAGAAGCATACGGAATTTATGTTGATGATGAATTTATCGGTGCGGTTCTTGATAAGGATGTCATTGTTCAGGAACTTGCAAATATGCTTGCAAACTGCGACACAAGCGGTACTGCAACAGCAATCAGATTTCAAAAGGATGTTGAATATGTCAAGGGTATTTACTTGACAGATAGCCTTACCGATGAAGTGGATGTAATCAAAAAGCTGAAAAGCACACGAAAAGAAGATGCAACATATGTTGTAAATGAAAATGATACACCGCTAATTATCGCACAGAAGTGCAATATGAGTGTTGAGGATTTGATGGCGTTAAATCCTGAACTTGCTAACTCTTGTATTGCTGGTGATATTTTAAAAATTAAGAGAAATGTAAGCTTTATGCCGATTGAATATATAAGAGTCATACAGACTACGACGTATATTGACTACGATACGGTTGAAGTGGAAACAAGTAAACTCAATAAAGGACAGAGGGCTGTTCTTACAAAGGGCGTTAAGGGCGAGATGACAAACGTCGAAAACGTGTACTATGTAGATGGCGTGGAGGTCACAAGAGAGGTTATTAGTTCACAGCTTACAAAAGAGCCAGTTACGGAAGAAGTCGGTATAGGGACATATATCGCAAAGCCTTCCTCATCAAATACAGTATTAGCTGGTAGTGGTCAGTTTAGTTGGCCCGTTAACGGTGGCTATATAAGCGATGGATTTATCAGCAATAGAAATCATAAGGGTATTGATATTGCAGCACCATCTGGTACAGAGATATATGCTGCAGCTGATGGAAGGGTAATTTACGCGGGTTGGGACTCAGGTGGATACGGAAATTGTATAAGAATCGATCATGGCGACGGATATGTAACAGTCTACGCACATAATAGTTCGATTAATGTATCTGTGGGTCAGGTAGTAACAAGAGGTGAGTATATCGGTGGAATCGGTTCGACAGGAGATTCAACTGGAAATCATCTTCACTTTGAGGTTAGGTACAACGGAATACCACAAAACCCAATAAATTATATTAAAGCTAATTAAATAATATAGAGATAAGGGACAGCGGATTGCTGTCCCTTTGTTTTTGCTTAGGCGATTATGAATAAATTATGAATAAGCATAGACTTTGTTCATAAAAAGTTTACAATTTAAATTTTGAATAATACTTGCAAAGGGGTAGCATGTGTGCTATAATATACGAGCGTGATTGCAAAAAGATATGCGTTGAAGCGAAAGGTTGCCGACGGTATGTCGGGTAATTTTCGTGGAGTATGTCCGATTTTAAACCGGGCGAATGAAATAATGAACACTGTTTGTGCTTTGTGTATTTTGGTGTATTTGTAAATGCATGAAGTATATCCTTGTGTCTGTTTATTGCTCGGAATCCTTTCTGATGGGATTTTCGAGTTTTTTGTTTTTAAAAGTACAGAACACACGGTGGCGTGTATGATATTTCAATTGGGATTGAGCTTGACTCAACTCCTGCCCTCGTGAATATTACTTTAGGAGGCGAAAATATGGCAGTCAACGAAAAAATCAGAATTAAAGTCAAGGGCTATGAACACGCAGTTGTGGACGCTGCAGCAAGCAAAATTGTTGAGGCAGCAAAGAGAAGTGGCGCAAGAGTTTCAGGACCAATTCCACTTCCTACTGAAAAAGAGGTTGTCACAATTCTTCGTGCAGTGCACAAGGATAAGGATAGCCGAGAGCAGTTTGAGCAGAGAACACATAAGAGACTTATTGATGTTATCAGACCAACTGCTAAAACCACAGATGCATTGCAAAACCTTGAGATTCCAGCAGGCGTAGATATTGTTATGGAGTTGAAATAATACGAAATAACCTGTTGAAATCTGCTTAGAAGTAGAAGTTTCAGTGCTTGACACTGAAGGTCATGTTGGCAAATGCCAACCAATAACCTGATAGGAGGAAAACTCATGAAAAAGGCAATTATCGGTAAGAAAATCGGTATGACTCAGATTTTTGATGAAGCAGGAAAAGTGATTCCTGTAACAGTAGTTGAAGCTGGACCATGTGTTGTTGTTCAGAAGAAGACTATTGAAAATGATGGATATGAATCCGTTCAGCTAGGCTTTGGCGATAAGAAAGCTAAGAGTGTTAACAAGCCAATGAAGGGTCACTTTGATAAGTCCGATGTAGCATATAAGAGAGTTTTGAAGGAATTCAGACTTGAAGATTGCTCATCAGTTAATGTAGGTGATATTCTTAAGGCTGATACATTCGCGGTAGGCGATTTCGTGGATGTTAGCGGAACAAGCAAGGGTAAAGGTTATCAAGGTACGATAAAACGCTATAACTTTGGTAAACACAATGCAGCACATGGTGCTGGCCCTGTTCACAGACATGTAGGTTCATTGGGTGCTGCTACAACTCCATCCCGTATACTAAAGGGTAAGAAAATGCCTGGTCATATGGGTGCTGAAAAAGTAACAGTTCAGAATCTTGAAGTAGTTAAGATTGATGTAGAAAATAATCTTATTGCACTTAAGGGTGCTATTCCTGGTCCAAAGGGCGGAGTGGTTAGCATCGTTAATAGTGTCAAGAAGGCTTAATGGAAGGAGGAAGCGTAGATGTCTAAGATTGCAGTATTTGATATGAATGGCAAACAGGTTTCTGAAACTGAAATATCTGATGATATTTTCGGGATAACTCCTAATGAAGCTGTAATGCACGCTATGGTTGTAAATTACCTTGCAAATCAGCGTCAGGGTACTCAGTCAACCTTAACTCGTACAGAGGTAAGTGGCGGTGGCAGAAAGCCATGGAGACAAAAAGGAACAGGCCATGCAAGACAAGGATCAATTCGTGCTCCTCAATGGTATCATGGTGGTGTTGCTTTAGGTCCAAAGCCTAGAGATTATAGATACTCATTGAATAAGAAGGTTAGAAGACTTGGTATGAAGTCAGCTCTTTCTACAAAGTTCCAGGGCAATGATATAATTGTTTTAGATACATTGAAATTGGATGAGTTTAAAACAAAAGCAATTGTAAATATGCTTAATGCCTTGAAGGTTGATGGAAAAGCACTTATTGTAATGCCAGAGGTTGATAAAAAGGTAGTTAAGAGTGCAGCAAATATTCCGGGTGTAAAAACAACACTTGTAAATACTCTTAATGTTTACGATATACTCAATTATGATAAGTTCATTGTAGTTAAATCTGCACTTGGAAAAATTGAGGAGGTGTATGCATGATGAAAGCACCACAGGATATCGTAATTAAACCAATTATTACAGAGAGAAGCGTTGATTGCCTTGAACAGAACAAATACACNTTCAAGGTTGATAAGAAGGCTAATAAATTAGAAATCAAGAAAGCGATTGAAGAGCTTTTTGATGTAGAAGTTACAAAGGTTAACACAATGAATTGCAGAGGTCGTGTAAGACGCGTTGGCAGATTCGTTGGTAAGAAACCTGATTGGAAAAAGGCTATTGTTACAGTTAATTCTGAACCAAAAGGAAAGAATAAGAAGAGTACAATCGGATTCTTTGATAGCTTACACTAATTTAATCTGTATATAAAGTATGGGAGTAATGCTCCCGCAAAAATGCATTTTTAAGGAGTGAAATTAATGTCAATTAAAACCTATAAAGCGACAACACCATCTCGTCGTCAGATGACTTGTATTGATTACTCACAGTTGTCGAAGGTTGCTCCGGAAAAAAGTCTGCTTGAACCATTAAAGAAGAAATCAGGTAGAAATAACTACGGTAGAATTACTGTTCGTCACAGAGGCGGCGGAGCAAGAAGAAAATATCGTATTATCGACTTTAAGCGTGATAAGGATAATATGAATGCAACAGTTTTGACACTTGAATACGACCCAAATCGTTCAGCGCATATTGCTTTGGTGCAGTATGAGGATGGCGAAAAGCGCTATATCGTAGCTCCACATGAGCTAAAGGTTGGGGATGTAATAAGATCAGGTGCAGACGCTGATGTTAAGGTAGGAAATGCAAAGCAGCTAGCTGATTTGCCTACTGGTACATTCATTCACAATATTGAATTATATCCTGGCAGAGGTGCTCAGTTGGTTCGTTCAGCAGGAAGCTCAGCTCAGCTTATGGCTAAGGAAGGCAAATATGCATTGCTAAGACTTCCATCTGGTGAGTTAAGAAAGGTACCAATTAATTGCAGAGCAACTGTTGGTCAGGTAAGTAATATTGAGCACGAGAATGTAAACTACGGTAAGGCTGGTAGAAAGCGTCATATGGGTTGGCGCCCAACAGTTCGTGGTTCTGTAATGAACCCATGCGATCACCCACATGGTGGTGGTGAGGGTAAATCACCAATCGGACGTCCAAGTCCAGTTACTCCTTGGGGTAAACCTACACTTGGTTATAAGACTCGCAAGAAGAAAAACAAGTCTGATAAATTTATCGTAAAACGCAGAAATAGTAAGTAAAGCGAAGGGAGGAAGATGAATAAATGAGCAGAAGTGTCAAAAAAGGGCCTTATGTACAAGAGGTACTTTTGAAGAGAATTATGCAAATGAATGAGGCTAAGGAAAAGAAGGTTTTGAAAACCTGGAGTCGTTCATCAACAATTTTCCCAGATTTCGTTGGACATACTATTGCAGTTCATGACGGCCGTAAGCATGTTCCAGTTTATATTACTGAGGATATGGTAGGTCATAAGTTAGGTGAATTTGCACCAACAAGAACCTATAAGGGTCATGCCGGTTCAAAAGTATCTAACACCGGAAAGAAATAGCGGAAGGAGGAGTTCAAATGGAAGCAAAAGCAATTTTGAGGAATGTTCGTATTTCTCCTCGAAAGGTGCAAATCGTTCTTGATTTAATTAGAAATAAATCAACAGAAGTGGCATTGGCTACTTTGAAATACACACCGAAAGCTGCTTGCGAACCTTTGGAAAAGCTTTTGAAGTCCGCTATGGCAAACGCAGTAAACAATCACAATATGGATGCAGATAATCTTTATATCTCAGAGTGTTTTGTTTGTCCTGGACCAATTATGAAGCGAATTATGCCAAGGGCACAAGGTAGGGCGTATCGTATACTAAAGAGAACATCTCATATTACAATCGTTCTAAAAGAAAAAGAATAATCCCAAGAGGAGGTAAACTATGGGCCAAAAAGTTAATCCACACGGTTTGCGTGTTGGTGTTATAAAGAGCTGGGATTCACGCTGGTTTGCTAACAAATCAGATTTTGGCGATACTCTTGTTGAGGACTATAACGTTCGTAACTATATTAAGAAGAACTTATATGCTGCAGGCATACCAAAGATTGAAATAGAACGTTTCGCTGATAAGGTAAGAATCCACATTCACTGTGCAAAGCCAGGTATCGTAATAGGCAGGGGCGGCACAGAGATTGAGAAGCTTCGTTTAGAGCTTGAAAAAATGATGAACAACAAGAATGTTTCATTAAACATTGTTGAGGTTAAGTCACCTGATTTAAGTGCTCAACTTATTGCTGAAAAAATTGCTCTTGACCTTGAAAACAGAGTTTCATTCAGAAGAGCAATGAAGCAATCAATCGGCAGAGCAATGCGTTTAGGTGCAAAGGGTATTAAAACTAGAGTATCCGGTCGTTTGGGCGGTGCAGAAATTGCAAGAGCAGAAAGCTATAACGAAGGAACAATTCCACTTCAAACAATAAGAGCCGATATTGATTATGGAACAGCAGAAGCTCATACAACATATGGAATAATCGGTGTAAAGGTTTGGGTGTATAAGGGTGAAGTTTTAAAGGGTGAGGCTAAAACAACTGAAGTTGAAAAGCCAAAGTCAAGGAAAAACCAAAGAACAGGAGGTAACAACAATGCTGCTTCCAAAAAGAGTTAAGTATCGTAGAGTTCATAGAGGTCGTATGAAGGGTAATGCAACAAGAGGAAATACTGTTGCTTATGGTGAATATGGTTTACAGGCATTAGAGCCAGCATGGATTACCTCTAACCAGATTGAGGCTGCCCGTATTGCAATGACTCGTTATATCAAGCGTGGCGGTAAGGTTTGGATTAAAATATTTCCAGATAAGCCAGTTACTCAGAAGCCAGCTGAAACTCGTATGGGTTCCGGTAAAGGCTCACCTGAATATTGGGTTGCAGTTGTTAAGCCGGGCAGAGTTATGTTTGAAATATCAGGCGTAGCTGAAGATGTAGCAAGAGAGGCGATGCGTCTTGCAATGCACAAGCTTCCTATCAAGTGCAAATTCATTGTAAAAGAGTCAGAAGGAGGGGAGAATAATGAAAGCATCTGAGATTAGGAATTTATCAGTAGAAGAAATGAACGAAAAACTGGTTGACTTAAAGCAGGAGCTTTTCAATCTCCGCTTCCAACATACAGTAAATCAGCTTGATAATACAGCTCGACTTAAGGATGTAAAGAAGGACATAGCTCGAATTAAAACGGTTCTTCGCGAAGTACAAACCAAGTCCGGCATTCAACAGTAGGAAAGGGAGGTTTAGTTAATGTCTGAGAGGAACCTAAGAAAAACAAGGGTAGGTACAATAGTAAGCGATAAGATGGATAAAACTGTCGTGGTTGCTATTGTAGACAATGTTAAACACCCACTTTATAAGAAAATTATTAAGCGTACTGTTAAAGTAAAGGCTCATGATGAAAAGAATGAGTGCAGAATTGGCGACAGAGTACAAATAATGGAAACTCGACCATTGTCAAAGGAAAAGAGATGGAGAGTAACAAACATTATTGAAAAAGCTAAGTAATTTTAAAATTAAAGTTAAGAATTAATCATAGAGTAAGGAATTATATAAAGTATAAATTCCAGCTTTGAAAGGAGGAACTCGCTGTGGTACAGATGCAAAGTTATCTAAAGGTTGCAGATAACACTGGAGCAAAAGAAATAATGTGCATCAGAGTTTTGGGCGGAACCCGCAGAAGATATGCAAATATCGGGGATGTCATTGTAGCTTCCGTAAAGAAAGCAACACCCGGTGGCGTTGTTAAGAAGGGTGACGTAGTTAGAGCGGTTATTGTTCGTTCAGTAAAAGGCTTGAGAAGAGAAGACGGAACATATATTCGTTTTGATGAAAACGCAGCAGTAATTATAAAAGAGGATAAGAATCCAAGAGGAACTCGTATTTTTGGGCCAGTAGCAAGGGAGCTTCGTGATAAGGAATATATGAAGATTCTAAGTCTTGCTCCTGAAGTACTATAATGGAGGTGTCATAGATGAGTAAGGTTCATGTAAAAACCGGTGACACTGTTGTATTGCTCAAGGGCAAATATGAGGATAAATACACAAAAACCGGTTCCAGAAGAACAGGTAAAGTGCTTGAGGTAAGCCCAAAGGAAAACAAAGTAATTGTTGAGGGAATAAACCTTGTAACAAAGCACATGAAACCCGCTATGGGTCAGGTTGGCGGAATTGTCATGGCAGAGGCTCCGATTTATGCATCAAAGGTGCAGCTTGTATGCCCTAAGTGCAATAAACCAACAAGAGTAGGTCGTGTAATTGAAGCTGACGGAACTAAGAAACGTGTTTGCAAAAAATGCGGAGAATCATTTAAGTAAAGGAGAAAAAGCATGGCTAGATTAAAAGATTATTATGTTAGCAATGTAGCTCCTGCTATGATGAAGAAGTTCGGCTATAAGAATATAATGGAAGTTCCAAAACTTCATAAAGTAGTTATAAATGTTGGTGCAGGTGAAGCTAAGGACAATGCAAAAGTTATAGACGCAATAATGAATGATATTGCAATTATAACCGGACAAAAACCTGTCGTTTGCAGGGCTAAGAAGTCAGTTGCTAACTTTAAATTGCGTGAAGGAATGCCAATTGGAGTTAAGGTTACTTTGAGAAGGGAAAGAATGTACGATTTTGTTGACAAGCTCTTCAATGTAGCTTTTCCACGCGTTCGTGACTTCAGAGGTATAAATCCAAATTCATTTGATGGTAAAGGAAACTACTCAACAGGTATTAAAGAACAGTTGATTTTTCCAGAAATAGAGTATGACAAAATTGATAAAGTAAGAGGTATGGATATCAACTTTATCACAACCGCAAAGACTGATGAGGAAGCAAAAGAGTTACTAGCTTTACTAGGCGCTCCATTTGCTAAGTAATTAGGGAGGATAAAGCAATGGCAAAAAAGGCAATGATTTTAAAACAGCAGGCTACTCCCAAATATTCCACAAGAGCATATAACAGATGCAAGGTATGTGGAAGACCTCATGCATATTTAAGAAAATATGGTATTTGCCGTATTTGCTTTAGAGAATTAGCACATGATGGTCATATTCCAGGGGTTAAGAAGGCTAGCTGGTAATTTAAGTAAGTTACAAAAGGAGGTCATTAGGCATGCAGGCTACAGATACAATAGCAGATATTCTGACTCGAATTCGTAATGCAAATACAGCAAAGCACGCCACAGTTGACGTTCCCGCTTCCAATATTAAGAAGGCAATAACACAAATCCTTGTTGATGAAGGATATGTTAAGGGCTATCAAATAATTGAGGATGGTAAGCAGGGTATAATCAGGATTACTTTAAAGTATGGTGAAAACAAAACACCGGTTATAACAGGCTTACGCAGGGTGTCAAAGCCAGGTTTACGCATTTATTCAAGCTGTATGGATATGCCAAAGGTAAGAAAAGGGCTTGGGATAGCAGTTGTTTCCACCTCAAAAGGAGTTATGACTGATAAGAAGGCTCGTGAACTTAACGTAGGCGGAGAAATTTTAGCATTTATTTGGTAAGGAGGACACGGATATGTCAAGAATAGGTAGAGCGCCAATTAGTGTCCCAGCCGGTGTAGATGTTAAAAATGAGAACAATTTAATAACCGTAAAGGGTCCTAAGGGCGAATTGGTAAAACAATACTCAAAGGAAATGAAAATAGAAATTGCTGATGGACAGATTACTGTTTCTCGTCCTTCAGACAAAAAAGAACACAGAGCATTGCATGGTCTTACAAGAACTTTGATTGCCAACATGGTTGAAGGTGTTGTTTCTGGATTTAAAAAGGAGTTGGAAATTGAAGGTGTTGGATATCGTGCAGCAAAACAAGGAAATAATCTTGTATTGAATGTTGGTTATTCACATCAGGTGTTTATCGCAGAAAGAGATGGCGTTACAATTGATGTTCCACAACCAACAAAGATAATAGTTAACGGCATTGATAAGCAGGCAGTTGGACAGATTGCTGCAGAAATTCGTAAAGTTCGACCACCAGAGCCTTACAAGGGTAAGGGTATCAGGTATGCTGGTGAACGCATTATCCGCAAAGAAGGAAAAGCAGGTAAGGGTAGTTAAGTAAATAAAGGAGTGAAACGCAATGATAAAAAAGGCTGATAAAAATAAAGCCAGATTAAAAAGGCATGCAAGAGTTCGTGCTAAAGTGTCAGGCACTCCTGAGTGTCCGCGTCTAAATGTTTTTCGTTCTTCAAAGCATATTTATGCACAAATCATTGATGACGTTAACGGCGTTACTCTTGCATCCGCTTCTAGTCTCCAAAAGGATTTTGGTGAGAGCGGCGGAAATATGTCAGGTGCAAGAAAGGTTGGCGAAATGATCGCTAAGAATGCACTTGAAAAGGGAATAACTAATGTAGTGTTTGACAGAGGTGGTTTCCTTTATCACGGACGTGTAAAAGAGCTTGCTGAAGGAGCTCGTGAAAACGGATTAAAGTTCTAAAAAAAGGAGGGTATGCACTTTGGCTAAAATAGATGCTTCAACACTCGAACTTGAGGAGAGAGTAGTATCCATTAATCGTGTTGCTAAAACAGTAAAGGGCGGACGCGTTATAAAGTTTTCTGCACTTGTAGTTGTTGGCGATGGTAATGGAATTGTTGGTTTTGGCTTGGGTAAATCTGGAGAAGTGCCAGATGCAATTCGTAAGGGAATTGAAGATGCAAAGAAAAACCTAGTTAAGATTCCACTAAAGGGCACAACAATTCCTCATGAGATAATCGGTAAATTTGGTGCAGGAAGAGTTCTAATGAGACCTGCAGCACCTGGTACAGGAGTTATCGCTGGTGGTCCTGTTCGTGCGGTTGTAGAAACAGCTGGTATCAAGGACATAAGAACAAAGTCATTAAGATCAAACAACCCATGCAATGTTGTAAGAGCAACAATTGATGGATTAATGAATTGTACTTCTGCAAAGGAAGTAGCTGAAAAAAGAGGAAAGTCCATTAAAGAGATTTTAGGTTAAGGAGTGAATGACATGGCAAAGCAGATTAAGCTTGTTAAAAGTCTTATCGGAAGTAAAAAAGATCAAATTGCTACTGCACATTCTCTTGGACTTAAAAAAATTGGAGAGGTTGTAATACAACCTGATAATGCGCAGACTAATGGCAAAATAAATAAAATAATCCACCTCGTGGAGGTACAAGACGCATAAAGCAAGGAGGTGCACACGATGAAATTACACGAATTATCCCCAGCTCCGGGTTCAAACAAAGCAGTTAAGCGTGTAGGTAGAGGTCATGGTTCCGGGCATGGCAAAACAGCAGGTAAAGGTCACAAGGGTCAGAATGCTCGTTCAGGAGGCGGTGTAAGAATCGGCTTTGAGGGTGGACAGATGCCTTTGGCAAGACGCATACCAAAAAGAGGATTTAACAACAAGGTTTTTGCAACTAAGTACGCAGCAATCAATCTTTCTAGCTTGAATATATTCAAGGATGACACAGTTGTTGATGCAGAACTTTTATTAGCAGCAGGAGTTATAAAGAAGGTTGAAGATGGTGTTAAGGTTCTTGGAAATGGAGAGTTAACATCAAAGTTGACTGTAAAAGCTGCTGCATTCTCTCAATCTGCAAAGGAAAAAATTGAGAAGGCAGGCGGGAAGGCTGAGGTGATTTAATGTGTTTAAGACTATGAAAAATGCNTGGAGCATCCCAGATATTCGTAAGAAACTCATATACACATTATTCATCATCATCATATTCCGAGTTGGTAGTGCGATTGCAGTTCCATTTCTTTTGCCTGAAAAAATAAAAGAATGGATGGGTGCAAATTCAACTGGAAGTATTTTGGAATACCTAAACCTATTAAGTGGTGGAAACTTATCAAAAGCAGCAATTTTCTCAATGTCAGTACAACCGTTTATTAATGCGTCAATTATCGTACAGCTTTTATCCTATGCATTGCCTCCTTTGGAGAGGTTATCGCAGGAGGGCGAAGAAGGCAGGAAACGATTAAATCAGATTACATCTGTACTTGCTATAATTTTAGGAATAGTAATGTCAACAGGTTACTATTTCATGTTGAGAAATTCAATGAAAGCAGTTAAGTACACACAGGGTTTTGAAGGTGTATTTGCGGCAGTTGTAATTGTAGCATGCTTTGTTGCAGGTTCATCACTGATAATATGGTTAGGTAACAGAATTAATGAAAAAGGTATTGGAAATGGTATTTCAATGATACTATTTGCAGGTATTGTTGCAAGATTTCCTGATACTTTTGAGATTTTGGCTATACAGGCAAAGAATGACCCATCAAAATACTTCTTTATTATTCCAATAGTAGTTATAATTTTCTTAGCTATGATTGCATTTATAGTTCTTATGAATAACGCTGAGCGTAGAATTCCTATTCAATATGCAAAGCGTGTTGTTGGAAGAAAACAATACGGTGGACAGAACACTCATATTCCAATTAAGGTTGCAATGAGCGGAGTAATGCCAATTATTTTTGCATCATCTTTTATGCAGTTGCCATCTACACTGTATCTCTTTGTTCAACCTAATACTGTAAATCCAGGAACTTGGGATAAAATTTATATTAAATTTTTAGAGATATTTAATCCTAGACATTGGGTTTATATGGTTCTTTATGGACTGTTGATTGTTGGATTTAACTACTTTTATGTATCAATGCAGTATAATCCAATAGAAATTGCAAATAATCTTCGTCAGTCAAACGGAGGTATTCCAGGTATCAGACCGGGTAAACCAACATCTGAATTTATTAGCAGGGTTCTAAATAAAATCACACTTGTTGGTGCGGTATTCCTAGCAATTATTGCAATATTCCCTATGGTATTTGGAAGTATATTTGAAGAATTAAGTAGCTTGACTTTGGGTGGTACTTCAATACTAATCGTTGTAAGTGTAGCACTCGAGACAGTCCGCACATTAGAGTCACAAATGATGATGCGTCATCACAAAGGCTTCTTAGAGTAAAATAAATTGGAGGCTTGAAGTTAATGAATCTTATCTTATTAGGAGCACCAGGTGCAGGAAAAGGAACTCAGGCTGAAGTTATATCAGAGGCATTAAATATTCCACAAATTTCAACGGGAAATATTCTTCGTGAGGCTGTTAAAAACGGTACAGAATATGGTTTGAAGGCAAAAGAGGCAATGGAAAGCGGAGCATTGGTTTCGGATGATGTTGTTATCGGAATTTTGAAGGATAGAATTGCTGCTGATGATTGTAAAAATGGATTTATATTGGATGGTTTCCCCAGAACAGTTGTCCAGGCTGAAGCACTTGATGCAATGGGAGTAAGAATCGACAAGGTTATAGAAATCTTTGTTGAGGATGAAGTAATTCAGAGAAGGCTTTCTGGAAGAAGAGTCTGCGAGGGCTGCGGAGCTTCATATCACATTGAATACAAGCCATCAAAGGCGGGCGATAAATGTGATAAATGCGGAGGAAACATTGTAACAAGAAAAGATGACCAACCCGAAACTGTTTTAGAAAGATTAAAAGTATATCATTCTCAAACAGCTCCTTTAAAGGATTACTATTCAAAGCAAGGAAAGCTAAAAACAGTAATTGGTCAGGAGGAGTTGGCCGATACTTCAAAGGCAACACTTGAAGCATTAGGTGTGGACAAAAATGATTAGCATAAAGTCTAAAACAGATTTGGGAAAGATGCGAGTAGCTGGTAAAATAGCTGCTGGTGCTTTAAAGCTTGCTGGCGAAAGCATAAAATCTGGAATGACAACATATGCACTGGACAAAATTATTCACGACTATATTGTTGGACAGGGAGCAAAACCATCTTTCTTAGGATATGGTGGGTTTCCCGCAAGTGCTTGTATCTCAATAAATAATGAGGTTATTCATGGGATACCTAGTATTAAAAGAGTTATAAAAGATGGCGACATTGTCAGCGTTGATGTGGGTGCATATATTAACGGTTTTCATGGTGATACATGTGCAACATTTGCGGTAGGAAAAATTTCTGATGAAGCAAAAAGGCTTTTGGAGGTAACAGAGGCTAGTTTGTATGTAGGAATTGAACAGGCAAAGGTTGATGCACGAATCGGAGATATAGCTCATGCAATTGAGGAGTACTGTGTCTCAAGAGGTTATGCAGTTGTTAAGAAGTATTGTGGTCATGGAGTCGGAAGAGAATTACATGAGGAGCCTGAGGTACCTAACTATGGTAAAGCAGGGCATGGTCCAAGACTTGTGTCGGGTATGACAATTGCAATAGAGCCTATGGTAAATGTCACTGGTGAGGATGTTAAGGTTCTTAAGGACGGCTGGACAGTGTTAACAAAAAGCGGTTCACTGTCTGCACATTTTGAGCATACAGTTGCAATTACGCCGGACGGTGCGGTTATATTGACACAGCCGTAAAATCGGAGGGTATAATTGTGAATGTAAAAAAAGGCATGATAGTCAGAGCAATTGCAGGACGGGATAAGGGTAATTTTTTTGTTGTTAAGGATATTGATTCTAAGTATGCTTATATTGTTAACGGAAAAAGCAGAAAATATGATACTCCGAAAAAAAAGAGTTTAAAGCACCTAAGAATTACCAATACTGTAATTGATATGGACGGGATAACTGATAAAAAGTTAAGACGAATCCTAAATGAGTACTCACAAAACAACACAACAGATGAGGGAGGGAGTAATTTTGTCTAAAGAAGATGTAATTGAAGTAGAGGGTACTATCTTGGAGGCATTGCCAAATGCAATGTTCCGAGTGGAGCTTCAAAATGGCCACAAGATTCTGGCCCATGTATCAGGTAAGTTACGGATGAATTATATTCGTATCGTGCCAGGTGATAAGGTAACAATTGAAATGTCACCATATGATTTGACAAAGGGCAGAATTACTTGGAGAGCAAAATAAGAGATATAAGTTATATATTTGAAGGATAGGCTTTAAAAGTCTAAATGTATGCCTTCAAAACTTATAAGGGAGGTATTTTCAATGAAAGTAAAACCTTCGGTTAAACCAATTTGCGAAAAATGCAAGGTTATTAAGCGCAAAGGTAAAATAAGAGTTATATGCGAAAATCCAAAGCATAAACAAAGACAGGGCTAGTCATAAAGATATATGAAAGAGCTTTATATGGAGGTGTAATTAATGGCAAGAATCTCTGGTATTGACCTTCCAAAGGATAAAAGGGTTGAAGTTGGCTTAACTTATATTTATGGAATCGGTCAGAAAACTGCTTCTAAGATTATAAAGGAAACAGGTATTAATCCTGATACAAGAGTAAGAGATTTGACAGAGGATGAAGTAGCAAAATTGCGTGACTATATTGACAAAAACTGTGTAGTTGAAGGTGATTTGTGCAGAGAAGTAGCACTCAATATCAAGAGGCTTATTGAAATCAATTGTTATAGAGGAATTCGTCATCGTAAGGGACTTCCTGTAAGGGGACAGAGAACAAAAACAAATGCTAGAACTCGTAAAGGTCCAGCTAAGACAATTGCTAACAAGAAGAAGTAAGGAGGGGTTGAACTTTGGCACAAAAGAAAGTAACTTCTGTTAGAAGACGCAGAGAGCGTAAGAATATTGAAAGCGGAGCAGTGCATATTAAATCCACTTTTAATAACACAATTGTAACAATAACAGATACTCATGGAAACGGCATTTCATGGGCAAGTGCCGGTGAACTAGGGTTCAGAGGCTCAAGAAAATCAACACCATTTGCAGCGCAATCAGCAGCTGAGAAAGCAGCAAGAGATGCAATGGAGCATGGTTTAAAATCAGTAGATGTTTATGTAAAAGGACCTGGCTCAGGAAGAGAAGCTGCAATTAGAGCATTGCAGACAGTGGGACTAGAGGTTCGTATGATTAAGGATGTAACTCCAATTCCACACAATGGATGCCGTCCACCAAAAAGACGTCGCGTTTAATTTTTATTGGGAGGTGTAATTATGGCGGTTAGTAGAGAGCCAATTTTGAAGAGATGTAAATCATTAGGAATAAGTCCTGCAGTAATGGGTTTATCTAAACAAAGCAAGCGTAATCCTAATGCTAATAGAAGACAAAAGATTTCTGAATACGGTTTACAGTTAAAAGAAAAACAGAAATTAAAATTCATATATGGCGTGCTTGAAAAGCAGTTCCGTCACTATTTTGAAGTTGCTGAAAAGATGGAAGGTAAGGCTGGTGAAAACTTAATAACTTGCCTTGAGTCAAGACTGGATAGTGTAGTATTCAGAATGGGATTAGCAACAACTCGTAGGGAAGCAAGACAGCTAGTTACTCATGGACATTTTAATGTAAATGGTAACAGGGTTGATATTCCTTCATACAGAATTAAAGTAGGAGATGTGGTTTCATTAAGGGAAAAGAGTAAGAACAGCTCTAAGTTCAAGGAAATCGTAGAAACTACAAAAGGTAGGGTAATTCCACTTTGGCTTGAAATGAACAAGGAAGACCTTTCTGCAAAGATAAGCCGTATGCCTATCAAGGAAGACTTAGATTACGAGATAGCTGAGCACTTAATTGTTGAGTTGTATTCTAAGTAATGATAAGGTGTAGAACAAGGGTTATAATGTATATGCTTGGCTGTAAAGAGCAGTTAAAATATACATTAAAAATAATTGTTGCGTAACAGGAGGTTTTTTATGCTTGAAAAAATAGAGAAACCCGAAATAGAAACAGTCGAGCTGAAAAGTGACGGCAAATACGGAAAGTTCGTTCTATCACCACTTGAGCGTGGTTATGGTATAACGCTTGGGAATAGCCTAAGACGTGTGTTGCTATCATCGTTGCCGGGTGTTGCGGTTACTTCTGTGAAAATAGAAGGGGTACTTCATGAATTATCAACTGTGCCAGGAGTTAAAGAGGATGTTACTGAGATAATCCTTAATATAAAAGGCTTAACAGCAAAGCTTCACGGTGAAGGGCCAAAGACAGTTTATATAGAAGCTGAGGGTGAATGTGAAGTAACTGCAGGTGATATAAAAACTGATTCTGAGGTTGATATACTTGATCCGGGAATGCACATCGCAACATTGGGTAAAGATGCTAAGCTATATATGGAAATAACAATTGACAGAGGTCGAGGATATGTTTCTGCTGAACGTAATAAGCAGTTAATTAATCTGCCGATTGATGTTATGGCTGTTGACAGCATTTATACTCCTGTTTTGAAGGTAAACTACCATGTGGAAAATACCCGCCTTGGGCAGGTTACCGATTATGATAAGCTAACAATGGAAGTTTGGACAGATGGAACAATCTCCGCTAAGGAAGCCTTATCACAAGCAGCAAGTCTTCTAAATGAGCATTTAAAGCTGTTTATTGACTTATCTGATGAATCAAGCATAGCTGAAATAATGGTTGAGAAAGACGATAAGGGCAAGGAAAAGCTACTTGAGATGACTATTGAGGAGCTTGACTTATCAGTTCGTTCCTTTAACTGCTTGAAGCGTGCGGGGATAAATACTGTAGAGGACTTAATCAGTAAGTCTGAAGAAGAAATGATGAAAGTACGAAATCTTGGAAAGAAATCCTTTGAAGAGGTTAAGGAAAAACTTGCTTCGCTAGGTTTTCAGTTAAGCTCTGAGAAAGAAAAATAAGATTTATCTGGGACAATGAGATTATTAATCTTTTGTTCTTATATAAGGAAAAGGAGTGATTTCAATGCCAGGTACAAGAAAGCTGGGCAGAGTAACCGATCATAGAAAAGCTATGTTAAGAGCTATGGTTACTTATTTGCTTGAGAATGGTCAGATTGAAACGACCGTAACAAGAGCAAAAGAAGTAAGAGCAGTTGCTGAAAAGATGATAACCATTGGTAAAAATAATGACCTGCACTCCAAGCGACAAGTATTAGCATATGTTACTAAAGAAGGAGTTGCTAAGAAACTATTTGATGAAATTGCACCAAGATATGCTAAAAGAAATGGTGGATATACACAAATCATTAAGATAGGTCCACGTCGTGGTGATGCAGCAGAAATGGCTATTATCAAGCTTGTATAATAAAATATAATAAATAGAAATAATCAAGAAAGTAAATCTTTCTTGATTATTTTTTTATAAGCGATATGTAAGGGCGAAGTTCATTCGCCCTAATTTATTCCCATTCCGATAAACTCAATTGGATCGATATACTGTCCGTTTCTTAAAACTTCAAAGTGTAGATGAGGGGATTCAGCACTTTCGATTTCAGCTGTATCGCCGATTGCACCAATTATAGTGCCTGCGTCAACCTCAGAGCCTGTCTGGACAGTAACGCCTTTGTTAAGGTTACAGTATCTTGCTGTTATACCGTTGCCATGATCGATGGTAACACATACGCCCCAAAGTGCATCCTCGGTTACCTCAATAACAGTACCACTTGTCATAGCTTTAATTTCATCGCCTAGATTTCCAGAAATATCAACGCCATTATGTGTTTGCCATACGCCTGTTGTTTTTGATTTAACAAGTTCAAAGTTACTGAATGGGTTGAGTATTTCGCCTTCAATTGGCATAGCGATAGAGGCTGCTGCTGTCTCTTGGGCTTGTGGTTCAGTTTGCGGCTGAGTTACTTCAGTAGCAGATGTTACTGGGGGAATAATTTTGGCTGCGTCGTCAACAGGTTTAGTAGTAGTTTGGGTTTCCTTTGGTATATTTGTTTGGTGTCCACCAACCTCTTCATATTCAGAGGAATTGGTTTTGGTTTTAGATGTAGTACTACCTGAGATAGAACTTAGTTGATTGCTTAATTTATCGGCAGTTTGGTTGTATGCAAAGAATGATGCAGCACCAATCATGAGAAAGCTCAAGCCAAGTGCAACATAGAAGCCCTTTTCTTTGAAGAAATTGCCGACTTTGGAATTTGCCTTATATTTTTTAATCAAGTTTAACACCTCCGAATTTAGTTTTGACTATAATTTTTGTTTTATACTAAAATAATGTTAAAATTAAGAGAATTTGTGAGAGGAGTAACATAAAGTATTTCTAAATTCTCGATAATATTATCTTTTCCTGATAATGTATAAATTATTCAATAGGAGGTGTTAAATTTGCAAATTAAAAAGCAGTCCGCTTTAAGGACTGCTTAGGATATATGATTAAAACATGATTAGTGTAAACCATTTTGTAGGCTCATTGATGTGCTTGCTACTCACACAGCTTAGATATTTCTCATCGCCTTTATTTGCAAAGGTTTGTGCTACTAATTTATCACATTTAAATTCCGCCATTAGTTCGTTGGCTATTTCTCCGATAAGTTCAGGAGGCATTGATGTTTCCGTAATTTTAACGCAATCAGCCTCTTTTCGTGCAAAAATATAGTATTCCTCGCTATCGTTGACAATTACCTTACGGCAAATTCCATCGCTGAATTTATAGTCCATAAGTACATAATCCATCATTTCTAAATCCCAAAGTATATATCCTTTTCCTGCTGCTTTTTTCATCATATTAAAGGCTTTAAGTGCAGTAAGGTCAACCATTTGAAATTTATAATTACTTTTACTTTCATTAAACTTATAGTTAAGGTATGTGTGATAGTATTTTTCTGTAAATCCCATTTCTACATAGAAGTCAATTAGATGTGGCATTGGGTGGCAAAGAAATTCCCTCCCCATTTCTTTTGTATACTTTATAGCATAATCAATAATTTGCCTGTAATATCCTTTCCCTCTAAGGTGAGTAAAAACGGCACCCGCATAGAAATAAAAAGCAGGCATATTATCAAGAATAGTGCAGGGGAAAAGATAGATTACTCCCACAACCATACCATTATCAATTCCTGCAACACATTTTGCTTTTGGAAATGCATCACTGAAAAACATTTCAATATATTCTAGTGAATCCTCAGGATAGCAATCCCTCCAGATTTTTTTTAGCTGAGGTATATATTCTTCTCCAACAATACTACAATACATATTATCACCTATTTTTATTTTTAAGACTATGACAAAATATCTGCAAATACAATATTATATTTAAGTATAATACATTTTAACCATAAATTCAAGGAATTACTCAGATTAATATACAAAGAAAAATTCTGTGGCTTTAAGTTACATAATATTTAATCTTGACACCATGCAGCTTCAAGTAGCTTTACACATACATCTAAATCCTTATCCTGTATCGTGGAATAACCAATAACTATGGACGGCATTATGCTGTTTTTATTTGTATAATACTTTGATAACCCATGCACCAAAATATCCTGTTCCTTCGCGGCTATAACAAGTTCGTCTTCACTCATTCCATTATTCACACGCATAATAAAATGAAGTCCAGCATTCTGTCCGATTATCTCAATACAATCAGCAAGCTTACTGTTCATCAGCATCGATATCAGACTATCACGCCTTATCCTGTAGATATTCCTCATACGGTTTATATGCCTTTCAAAATATCCGTCATGCATAAATTTATACAGCGTAAACTGCTCAAAGCTAGGTACAGTACATGAATAAAACAAAAAATTATTATAATAAACCTTTAGTAATTTTTTAGGCAAAACAATATAACTGATTCTAAGCGATGGTGCAAGTGTTTTTGTAAAGGTATTGATATATATGACTTGTCCTAAAGAATCCATACTTTGAAGTGCAGGAATGGGTTTTCCCGTAAATCTAAATTCACTATCATAATCATCTTCAAGAATAAAACGATTTTCATCCTGTGCAGCCCAGTTCAGTAAATCCATTCGGCGACTTACAGGCATAACAATTCCAAGAGGGAAGTGGTGTGAGGGCGTTACATGGACCACATTAATGTTGTTTTTTTCTAGGTCAGATATTTTTATACCGGATTCGTCCATATTAATAGAAATAGTTTCAACATCATTACTATAAAATATTTTTTTCGTTTTAGGATATCCCGGATTTTCTAAGGCATATATTTTATTCCTGCCTAAAATTTGAATAATAAGGCTAATAAGAAACTCAGAGCCTGCACCAATTATAATTTGCTCAGGTTTTGCCTGTATTCCCCTGAAGCTATACAAATATTGTGCAATCTCCTCTCTAAGGGAATACATTCCCTGTGGATGTGATGATAAAAGTATTTCCTCTTTTTTTTCTGACAAAACCTCTCTTGATAGCTTTGCCCATGTTGAAAATGGGAAATAATTTGTGTCTACACCATTTGTGTTAAATTCATATTTATAATTTTTCGGAGATTCATATTTAACAGGTGAGATACTATGTTTAGGTCTTTCGGAATTAAGTTTTAAGTTTATCTGCTCTACATAAAATCCACTTCCAGGCTTTGAGCGGATATATCCTTCTGCTTGAAGTTGGGAATAGGCAGCTTCAATGGTGCTTCTGCTGATTTTAAGATGTGAAGCAAGGCCTCTTTTTGATGGCAGTTTATCATTTGCCTTAATTCTGTTTTCCTCGATTTCATTTTTAATGAATTTATAAAGCTGTTCATATAGTGGTATAGAAGAATCGGGTGATAAAATAATAGTAAGCATTGCATCCTCCTTAACTGACCACATTAAAAAAAATAAAATTGACTATTGAAGTAATGCCAGTTTTCTATTATAATAATACCAAAGATAATAAATGTCAAGTATATAGCATAAATTCTACTTAAAAGTTATCTGAAAAGGAGTATTTACGATGGGAAGATATTTGAACAAGGAAAATATTGCAGAAAAGTTATTGGGTGGCGTAATCATGGATGTTACAACACCTGAACAGGCAAAAATTGCTGAGGCTTCTGGTGCTTGTGCGGTTATGGCACTTGAAAGAATTCCAGCTGATATTCGTGCAGCTGGTGGAGTATCTCGTATGAGTGATCCTAAAATGATTAAAGGAATTCAAGAGGCAGTTTCAATTCCAGTTATGGCAAAGTGTAGAATAGGGCATTTTGTCGAGGCACAGATTTTACAGGCATTAGAGATTGACTGTATTGATGAAAGTGAAGTTTTATCACCTGCAGATGATGTAAATCACATAGACAAAAACAAATTTGAGGCCCCTTTTGTATGTGGTGCAAGAAATTTGGGTGAGGCATTAAGGCGTATTAATGAGGGTGCTGCAATGATAAGAACAAAAGGAGAGGCTGGAACGGGTGATATTATACAGGCTGTTCGTCATATGCGCACAATGAACAGTGAGATTAGAAAAATTCAATCAATGAGGGAGGATGAGCTTTATGCTGCTGCAAAAGAGCTTATGGTTCCTTTCCATTTGGTTAAGTATGTGCATGATAATGGTAAGCTGCCTGTTGTTAACTTTGCTGCAGGTGGTGTTGCAACTCCAGCTGATGCTGCATTGATGATGCAATTAGGTGCAGAGGGTGTATTCGTAGGTTCAGGTATATTTAAGTCTGGAAATCCTGAAAAAAGAGCAAAGGCGATTGTGCAGGCTGTTGCAAACTATAATGATTACAAGCTAATTGCTGAATTATCAGAAGATTTAGGAGAGGCAATGGTTGGACTTAATGAGAAGGAGATTGAATTAATAATGGCTGAAAGGGGAGTATAACTTAAATTAATTGTTTCCCTTCATGAAAAAACTGATGTCGTTTTACGACATCAGTTTTTCTTTAATTTATAGTACTAGTGATGGAGGAGTGTAAACTCTTGTTGCAAGTTCAGAATCAAGCATATAAAGTCCTTTTCCATCACTTGCAAAAAGTTTGAACTTATTAATTAACTCATCAACATTTTTTTCTTCCTCAGCCTGTTCATCAACGAACCAATCTAGGAATTTAAGAGTACGGAAATCCTTAGCCTCTTGAGCAGCCTCGTAAATAGTATAGATTGACTCTGTTACATATTTCTCATGCTTATATGCCTCTTCAAGTGGTTGAATAAAGTCTGTGAAAGTAAAGCTTGGAGCATTAATAGAAGCTAGCTTTACATCGATATTGTTATTCTGTAAGTATTGTATGATTAATTTTGCATGTGATAATTCTTCCTGGGTTTGAACCATAAACCAGTTATTGAAACCATTTAAGTTTGCAGCAGAGTAATAGTTTGCCATATCAAGATACAGATATGCAGAATACAATTCTTTATTAACTTGTTCATTTAGCAAATTAATTACTTTTTTATCCATTATCTACATCTCCTTGTTTTTTTATTTTACATAGATTTAATTCTACTCTTATAGTATACAATAAAAAACAGATTTAATCAACTGTTAAAATAAATAGAGCAATGGATATATAAATCCACTGCTCATATTTAGTTATTCTACATCAATATTTGTATTGTCACTCTTTGGTTTAGATTTTACTATACTGCTTGAATAGGGCTCAGAAAATACTTCCTCACCAATTTCTCCAGACATGATTTTTTCAAATTCATCTGCGTCTATTTTTTCAAATTTCAAAAGATATTTACTTAAGAAATGTAATTGGTCAACATGCTCTTCAAGAATTTTCTTTGCCTTTTCATATGCATTTTCAATGATTTTACGAACTTCGGTATCAATCTCAGCAGCAACATTTTCAGAGTAATTTCGTGAGCTATTAATATCCCTGCCTAAGAAAACCTCAGTAGAATCAGTACCATAAACAATTGGACCAAGCTTTTCACTGAAGCCGTATCTAGTAACCATGTTTCTTGCAATAGCTGTTGCACGCTCTATATCGTTTGAAGCACCAGTTGAAATATCATCAAGTATCAGTTGTTCAGCAACACGCCCACCAAGCAAGGTGATGATATTTTCCTCCATCTCTTTTTTGCTTACAAAGGATTTATCATGTTCTGGCAGTGACATTGTATAACCGCCCGCCATTCCGCGAGGGATAATTGAAACCTGATGCACCTTATCCTGTGTTTCGCAGTAATAGGTACAAAGAGCATGACCACTTTCGTGATAAGCAGTCAATTTCTTTTCTTTTTCGGTAACAACACGGGATTTCTTTTCAGGCCCAGCAATAACTTTTATAGTTGCTTCTTCAATTTCCTCCCTTGTAATTGCCTTTTTATTTTTACGGGCGGCAAGCAATGATGCCTCATTAACAAGGTTTTCAAGGTCAGCACCAGTAAATCCGACAGTTGTCTGTGCAATAACCTTTAGATTGACATCTGGTGCAAGCGGCTTATTCTTTGTGTGAACAAGTAGAATTTCCTCTCTACCCTTGACATCGGGATATCCAACAACGATCTGTCTATCAAAACGACCAGGTCTTAACAATGCAGGGTCAAGTATATCACGCCTGTTTGTTGCGGCAATAACAATAATATTCTCATTTCCAGTAAAGCCGTCCATTTCGACAAGCAACTGATTTAGTGTTTGCTCACGCTCATCATGTCCTCCGCCCAAGCCAGCGCCTCTATGTCGTCCGACAGCGTCTATCTCGTCGATAAAAATAATTGAAGGGGCATGCTTTTTAGCCTGTTCAAACAAATCACGAACTCTTGATGCACCCACACCAACAAACATTTCCACAAAATCAGAACCTGAAATAGAAAAAAATGGACAACCAGCCTCACCTGAAACAGCTCTAGCAAGTAAAGTTTTACCGGTACCAGGAGGGCCTAACAGCAAAACACCCTTAGGTATTCTGGCACCTATATCTGAATATTTTTTGGGGTTTTTAAGAAAATCAACGATTTCTTCCAACTCATGCTTTTCTTCATCAGCACCTGCAACATCAGCAAAGGTAGTTTTTCTTCCCTGATGCATCTGGTTTTTAACATTTGCCTTGCCGAATGTGGAATACTTACTTCCTCCGCCGGCCTGACGCATCATAAAAAAGAAAAGCAACACTGCCATAACAAGCAGAACCAGTGTTGGAACTATTGTTAAAAGCCAAGAATTATCCTTTATCTTAAAATAATCCTGCTCAAGAGGAGAGTCTGGATTTTTTTTATTATATTCCTGACGATAATTTTCAGTATCATTTAAGAAAATGCTTACATTAGGAACTGTATATTTAATTTTTTCATCCTTATCTTTAAGTTGGAATACAAGTTCTCCAGAGCCTAAATCAAATGTGTAGTTTGTGACTTCATAATTATCAAAATAACTAATTATTTCAGAATATTTAACATCCTTACTATCGCTAAATATATAAGGCCATGCCCAAGTTAGTGAAATAATTATTATAAATGCTAATACAGCATAAATTAAAACGCCTTTATTATTTTTTGGTGTCAATAAATTCACTCCTATCTTTTGTCTATGTATTTTGGTTATAAACAGCTATATAAGGCAAATTTCTATACTCCTCCGCATAGTCAAGTCCATAACCAATCACAAAATTATCTTCTATTACAAATCCAATATAATCTGCATAGATGCTTGATTTTCTTCTTGATGGCTTATCTAGTAATGTGCAAATCTTCAGTGAATTTGGTTTTCTTGTCTGAAGCAATTTACAAAGCGTTTCAAGTGTTAGTCCTGTATCTAAAATATCCTCAATAATAAGCACATCATAATTGGAGATATCAATACTTAAATCCTTAACAATATTAATGACACCTGAACTAACAGTACTTTTATTATAGCTTTTAACATACATAAAGTCAATTTCACAAGGCAAATCAATATTACGGATTAAGTCAGACATAAAGACAAAACAGCCTTTTAAAACGCCGATAAGCAAAAGCTTTTTATCTTTATAGTCGCGGGTAATCTGTCTACCCAATTCTTGTATTCTATTTTTGAGTTGATCTTCTGAGATAATGATTTTATAGATATTATGGTCATGCTTTAATATATTACTCACCTCTATCCAAAATATTTTGGATACAAATTTTAAGTATATTTTTTGAATCAGAAGTTGGTTTTACTCTATCATCAATACCAAAATTTTCAATAAAAATAACGCCCTTATCGTCAGCTAGAAAGCATATTTCATCACGAATATTTAAAGGAATATGACGGTTAAAGAGCTTTTTGACACTTGAAGTAAAATTATTATTAGCAAGTTTTATTTTATCGCCATTTCTACGGTTTCTTAAAATAATCTCACCGATAATTTTATCATAATCCAAATAGTAAATGTTTAATTTTTTATTAACAAAATTTGAACAAGATATGTCCAAATTGAAATTATTTATAATTTCAGCATGACATATTTTCGTCTCAGAGAACTTATTAACACCAAATTTCAATGTAAATTCAATATTAACAGTTTCTTTTTTATAAGACTTCTCTATTGAAATAGTACCCTTTTTTGATACAATATAAACATTATTGGCTATGTTAATTTTACCCTCTGACATAATTATATCATCAATAGCAAAAATTCGATTTAAATCATAGGATAATCCAGCTGAATTAATCAATCGGACAATGCAGCGATGTCGAATGGCCTTGTGATATTTTTGCAAGCCGCAAAGGGATAGTGGGGGAGAGAAGCATTCCCTATAAGCAATATCAGCTTGTTCATTTATAAAGTTATTTTCAAGCTCTAAAGCTGAAGAATTATTTGATACAGTATTTTCAAGGGATGGGTTAATCTCTTTTAAGGTCGGAATAATTTTATGCCTAATTTTATTCCTTGTATAGTCATGTGAAAGATTTGTGCTGTCTGTAACAAAGTCTTGATTTTTTTTATTAAGGTATTCCTCTATTTCCTTACGGGATATAAAAATAAGGGGTCTGATAATATTATCACGAGTGGGGGGAATACCGAGCAATCCTTTGAGCCCAGCACCTCTTGTAAGATTAAGAATAACGGTTTCGGCATTATCGGAGGAAGTATGTGCAGTTGCGAGCTTCATTCCCTCTGAATGTTTTTTGAAAGCCTCATAGCGTATATTTCTTGCAGCTAATTCAATTGATAGCTTATTCAACTTAGAGTATAAAGCAACATCATGTCTTTCCACTATGAGTTTTACTCCCAGACTTTTACATAGATTAACACAAAACTCTTCATCGGAATCACTTTCCTCTGCTCTGAGCATATGATTTATATGAATAGCGGAGATTGAAAGATTATATTTTTCTTGTAAATCCATCAGCACCAGAAGCAGGCAAACGCTATCAGCACCGCCGGAAAGAGCGATTAAAATATTATCCCCATAATTAATCATATTATACTTTTCAATAGATTCTATGACTTTTTTTTGTAAACTTTCCAATTTAACCTCTAACCATTCCTATCAAATTCTGCATTTGAGAATCTTGTAAACTGACCATCCCAAACAAGCTCAACAGTACCTGTTTCGCCATGACGGTTTTTAGAAACTATACACTCTGTAATATTCTGCTGTTCGCTTTCTTTGTTATAGTATGCATCTCTGTAAAGAAAAATAACAATATCAGCATCCTGCTCAATGGAGCCTGATTCTCTAAGGTCAGAAAGCATTGGTCGTTTATCAGGTCTGCTTTCGGGTCCTCTTGAAAGCTGTGACAGAAGAATAACAGGAATATTGATTTCTTTAGCTAAAATTTTTAACTGTCTTGTAATTTCGGAAATAACAACAACTCTGTTATCGCTTTTAGTGGTTGATGTCATAAGTTGTAAATAGTCGATAACAACCAACCCTATATTTTTCATGCGTCTTAACTTTGCCTTAATTTGTTGAACAGTAACTGCGGCTGTGTCATCAATATACATTGGTAAGCCACAAAGTACATTTGCACTTGAAGCAAGTCTTACCCAATCGTCTGATGACAATCTGCCTGTTCTTAGCTTATTACTGTCAACCAGCGCTTCGGTTGAGAGCATTCTTGTTGCAAGCTGTTCCTTTGACATTTCCAGTGAAAAAATTGCAACCTCTTTTCCTGAGCGTCTTGCGACATTTGTGGCAATATTCAAAGCAAATGAGGTTTTACCCATACCAGGACGAGCAGCAATCAGAATAAGGTCAGATTTATTTAAGCCGGTAGTAATGGTGTCAAGGTATGTAAATCCTGTTTTAGCACCAAGATATTTTTCCTTATCAGGGCCTGTTATTTTTGCAAGCCTATCATAGGCTTCATAGACAACATCTTTAATATGCGTAAGTCCTTGAACATCCTTGCCCTGTCTTATATCAAAAATTTTCTGTTCAGCACTATCAAGCAAGAGCTGTGCATCATTATTTCCGTTGGAAATTTCCTCAAGAATCTCTTTTGCGACAAGAGCCAGGCGGCGTATAAAGTATTTTTCAGATACTATTTTACAATAGCTTTCGATATTAGCGACAGATGGTACACTATTCATAAGTGAGGCAAGGTAAGTACGCCCTTCAGCGGGTGTTTCAAAGATCCCAGTCTGCATAGCCTCATTTAAAACTGTAATAATATCAGCATTGACTCCACTTGTAAACATTCTCATTATAATTGAGAAGAGCATTCTGTGCTGTTCGTTGTAGAAACAGTCAGCCTTAATTTTTTCTAAAACTGTCGGCAATACTGAGGCGTCTATTAAAACTGCACCAAGAATAGTTTGTTCAGCATCAAGACTATATGGGAGGTCAGTTGTTGGAAGAAAACCATCATTATAATCCATTTTTTACCCCTAAATTTAATTCTCTTCAGTGACCTCAATAGTCATCTTAGCATTAATGCCTGTATAAAGCTTTATATCAGCCTCATAGGTACCAAAGTTTTTGATTTCAGAATTAAGTGAAATCTTCTTTTTATCTATCTTTTGGTTGAACTGTTGTTCGATAGCTTCAGATACATTTGCTGAAGTAATTGAACCGAAAAGTCTTCCACCTGTACCAGCCTTTGCACTGATTTTCAAGATTTTATTATTTATTGTATTTGCAATTTCTAAAGCAGCCTTTTTCTCTGTTTCAATTTTATGTTGTTCAGAGGCTTTTTTTCCAGCTAAATCGCTTAAATTTTTAGCATTAGCTTCAATAGCATAGCCCTTAGGAATAAGGAAGTTTCTTGCATATCCATCAGCAACTTCTTTTATATCTCCTTCTTTACCTGTTCCTTTTAAATCTTTTAATAGTATAACCTTCATAATTTATCCCTTCCTAAAAAAATATTTTGCAAAAAGTAAAAATTATTAATAATAATCATTTATAGCAGCCAACAGCATTTTCTTTGCTCTCTCCAAATCAATATCAATCAGCTGAGTAGCAGCCATAGTCTGATGTCCGCCACCACCTAGCTTTTCCATGATAACCTGAACATTAATACTACCTAATGAGCGAGCAGATATGTTAACTATATTGTTGGACTTAAAAATAACAAATGAAGCATCCACATCGGTAATACTCAAAAGCTCATCAGCAGCCTGAGGAGCGATGAATCTTATATCCTCTGAGTTTAAATTAGAAACTGCAATTGCACAATTATTATATATTTCAGCATTTGAAACAAGCTGTGTTTTGCATTGGTATGATTCTATTGAGCTTGAAAACAGCTTTTTTACAGCAATTGTATCAGCCCCTAGCTTTCTGAGTGAAGCAGCAGCCTCAAAGGTTCTTACACCTGTTCTCATGACAAAGTTTTTTGTATCAAGGGTAATTCCAGCCAAAAGTGCCTCTGCATAGACAGGTGAAATTTTAGATGAATCAAAGAAATAATGTATAATTTCTGTGACCATTTCAGCAGCTGATGATGCATAAGGCTCATGGTGAAAAATCACAGCATTATCTATAAAATTAACAGTTTTTCTATGGTGGTCTATTATAACGATATGCTTGGCCATTTCATAGAGTTTTTTACTTTCAAGGAAATCCTTATTATGTGTATCTACGATAATAAGTAGGCTTTTGTCAGTGAAGCTTGAAAGAGCTTGTGATATGTTCATAAAGATTTTGTCGCCTTCGGTTTCCATGAATTTATTGATAAGTGGCTTTGCTAAATTTTTTTCAGGGTCATATACAACATATGCCTCTGAGCCTAAAGCATTGATAGCACCAGCAAGTCCGATAGCAGAACCAATTGAATCAAGGTCACCGAAAGCATGCCCCATAATAAAAACCTTTTCGGAGGATTGAATCAGTTCCTTCATAGCGGTTGCAATTATACGGATTTTACTTCTTGATTTTTTCTCAACGCCTTTAGAAACACCACCAAAGAATTTGAATCCATTTTCAGTTTTAATAACAGCCTGATCTCCACCTCTTCCTAAAGCCATATCAAGAGATTGCTTGGCAAGCACTTCACTTTCTGCAAGTGTTTCCGCACCATGACCGACACCGATGGATAGAGTCAGGTTTGTGCGTTGTTCACCCACTATTATTTTTCGTGCCTCATCAAGAATTTTAAATCTTTCATTAATAATAATCTGCAAGTGCTTTTCTTCAATTATAGCAATAAATCTATCCTTAGAGAGCTTACGGATAATGCCAGTAGTGTTTGACATAAACTCCTCAAGCAACCGTTCGATAGAAACAGATACATGGGCCTTTTCAGACTCCTTTGCATTTAATAGCAAATCGTCGTAATTATCAATTAAGATAATCAAAATAGACGGACGAGTCATATTGTACTTATCTTGTAGAAGTACATAGTCGGTAATATCCGTAAAGCTGAGCATATAAAGTGGATTATCAACATGCTCTGTTTTTTCTGCAACAACCTCATATGCTCTGTTCATATATGAAACAACGGATGGATGCTCTGATAGGAGAGTATATATATCGACATTGACAATTTCATTAATCGCTATGCCAAACACATCTTTACCGTTCATTATATTTTCAAAAAAGTATTTATTATACCATACAATTGTACCATTTTCGTCAACAATGACTGATGCAACGGGATAAAGGTAAAGTGATTCACTGGCAGTCTGATTAATTTTGTGGTCTAGTTTAGATACAAATTTATAGATGTTATTTTTGGCAACAAAGGTTTGTATTAAAAAAGACAAGTTAAGAATAATTAATGGGATTGCCAAAAATATAAATGCATATAAATTATATCTGTATGTTATAGAAACAGAAATTGCAGATATTATCATAAGTAATATGGCATTAAGTAAAAATAACCATAGCTGTTTTTTCTTCATTTCATCACCTTTTTTGTCGAGGATAAAGCATTAACTTTATCCTCTAAACAACGGATATAATTATGTTATGAAATATATGTTAAGGATTAGCTTTCCATGATTATAGGCAGAATCATTGGAGAACGCTTTGTTTTATGATAAATATATTCTGATAGGGAATCGCGAAGCCTTGATTTTACATAATTCCACTCCCTAAAGTCATGTTCGGAAAGATTTGAAATTGTGGTGTTAAGCACCTGTTTAGCGGCATCAATTAATTCTTCTGCCTCCCTTACATAAACAAAACCTCTGGAGATGATTTCTGGCCCTGCGATTACGCTATTGCTAGCCTTGTCAATGCTGATTACAACAATTATCAAACCATCCTGAGCAAGATGCTTTCTATCACGAAGTACGATAGAGCCAACATCGCCGACTCCCAATCCATCAACCAAAACTCTTCCTGCAGGAACCTGTGAAACAATCTTTATGTCCACGCCATCAGTTTCAATAACGTTTCCTATTTCACCGATAATGATATTGTTCTTGGGAATACCCATTTCAATTGCCAGTTCAGCATGCTTTTTAAGGTGCTTGTATTCACCATGAATNGGAATAAAAAACTGAGGCTTCGTAAGCGCCATTATCAGCTTTANTTCCTCCTGACAGGCGTGACCAGAAACATGAACATCATACATTTTCTCATAAACAACCTCTGCCCCCGACTTCATCAGTTCGTTAATAACCTTAGTGACATATTTTTCATTCCCTGGAATTGGAGTTGCGGAAATGATTATAAAGTCCATAGGGGATATATTCACTTTTTTGTGGTCGTTCATAGCCATTCTCGTCAGCGCAGACATTGGCTCGCCCTGACTTCCGGTGGTAATAAGAACGATTCTCTCTCGTTCAAAGCGATTCATTTCATCAATATCAATGAGAATACCTTTTGGAACTGTCAGATAGCCAAGTTCAATACCAATAGTTACAGCATTAATCATGCTTCTTCCGAAAATTGCGACTTTTCTTCCGAAATGTTCAGCGCAGTTAATAATCTGTTGAACTCTATGAATATTTGATGAGAAGGTAGCGATAATTATTCGTTTTCCTACAGCCTTATCGAAAAGGGAGTCAAATGAGTCGCCAACGGTTCGTTCGGTTTGTGTATATCCACTTCTTTCGGCATTGGTTGAATCCGACATAAGAGCCAGCACGCCTTTTGAGCCAAGCTNACCAAATCGTGCAAGGTCAATAATTCCGCCATTTATAGGGGTGTAATCAACTTTAAAGTCCCCTGTATGAATAACAACTCCAGCAGGAGAGTGTATTGCAAGACCAACGGAATCGGGTATTGAATGGTTTACTGTAATAAACTCAACAGCCATACAGCCCATTTTTACTGTTTGTTTAGGCTTTACGACATTCAGCTTAGTCTTACCGAAAAGGTTATGCTCACGCAGCTTTCCCTCAAGCAATCCAAGAGTAAGAGCAGTTCCGTAAATAGGAAGATTAATTTTTTTCAGCAAATACACAATACCGCCGATATGGTCCTCGTGACCATGAGTTAAAACAATACCTCTTAATTTAGCACTAATTCGTTCGAGATAGGTAAAATCAGGAATAACAATATCAACTCCAAGCATTTCGGAGTCAGGGAAAGCAAGCCCACAGTCAACAATAAAAGCGTCATTAACACATTCAAAAACTGTTAAATTCTTACCGATTTCATTAAGTCCGCCGAGAGGAATAATTCTCAATGGTGTTTTTTTAACCTCTTTTTTATTCTTTTGATTATCCTGTGATTCAGGATTTTTTGCTGGAGTATTTAAGGATTTTACTTTTGAAATGGAATTGTTTTTTCGTTGTTGATTGCTTTTTTGTGTAACATTTGAATTATTTGTATAGGCAATTTTATTATTTTGATTAGTATTATTGCCATTATTTTTTTGAATGTTATAATTTTGGGTGTTTTCGTCCCAGTTTCTTTTTATTTTCTTTACTTCATTACTACTCACATTTAAACCTCGCTTTTAATTAATTACAAGCGTTATCGACCTTAACCTTAGATTTACGATACCAATGTTAAAAAATCTTTATGTCTCATTTAAAGTTATAAGTTACATAATTGCTCCTGTTGACAAAAGTGATTAATGTAAAATATATAAAAAAAGGATAATAAGTATTTTTGGAAAGGCAATAAACGATTGTTGCCATGCTACAAAGTCATACATATCAATAATTGGAAAAACAGTGGACAGACTTGTAATCAGCATAAGTATAAGAACCTTATAGGTTTTAGGTTTAGATATTTATATTAGGCGAAGGACCAGTCGCTCAATCCTACGCCTTATACACAAAATATAATAAATGAGGTTAACTTTAGAAATTACTCCCTATCTGCAAATATTCAATATTAATTATACGGTAAATAAATAGTAATGTCAAGCAATTATTTTAACTTATGATAACTGTAAATCCTTATAAAAATTGCAAATTCGCCATTTTATTGCTAAATATTTGTTTTTATTTTATTTTGAAACATTTAATTTACTATACTTTACTGATAAATTTTATTTAATTTTGTTTATTATTTTATATAAATAAAGATGGAGCAAGCATTATAGAGAAATTATGATAATAAATCTTATCCTTTTAATTTATTTTTTATTATTTCCTCATAAGAGCTACAAAGCTCGGAGGCTGTTTCTGAAGAGAAACTCTCAGCATATAAGAGTATACTTTTTCCGCTTTTTGATGGGCGAATAAAAACCTTTCCAAACTCCTCGTTTACCCATACTCCCTCTTGTTCAAAATCATCACTGTCTGACAAATCCTTTATAAAATTCAAATTTTGATTTTTACAACTGATTGAGCGTGATGAGGTAAAGGTTTGTGGCAGGGATTTGACAATATCTTTAAATCTAATATTTCTTTCTGTCAATATCCTTATAACATCGAAGGCAAGTATTATCCCGTCATTAGGAAATTTTATTCTTTTTGTAATTTGTCTTGCTTCATGGTCGGAGGAATTGTCAGGGCAATCAAAATAACGGTACACCTTTCTGCCATATTGTTTTGCTATTTCATCAATTGTTTGGGAAAAGGAATATGGTAAAGCAACATCTTGTCCTTGCTCGAACAAATTCTGGCAGCATATTGCGACTAGCTTTTCATAAAAGACAAAGCCTGTTTCTTCGCTGAATGCAGATGCCTTTTTCCCATTGGAGGATATCTGGAAAACAATTCTCTCGCTGCTATCAGGGTTTGCTTTAACCAGATTGTCAAATAAGTTTCTTATATATTTATTAGATGTACTTACACCTATATCAATTTTAACATTACTTGGAATACGGCTTTTAAGCTCTAATTCATATAGCTTTTTCATTTGCTCGGCATTAGATATTTCACCAAAATTATCATACGATGCCCTTAATGATGTGTTTCCGTTTAGTCCAGACTCTATTGAAGCCTCAGATAGCCTGTCAAGAGACAGACCATCCTTTGAAACAAGCTTTATCTTTGTAACGGAATCGGATTCAACATATACACCTAAATCCTGCTTGCATTCAGTTGTCAGGAATGCAAGCTCACTTTCTATACATTCACCAATGAGCATTGCATTTCCACCCGCAGAGGCAATACCTGAACAAATAGCAGTTGCGATACAATGTGAGCTTTTGCTGTTGGGTTTGTATCCGATGGCAATATTTTTTCCAGCATTAACAAGGCTAATACCTGTTTTTACTGCTGTATAGGACGAAATTTCTCCATTTGTTTCACCATAGATACCGTCCTCGCCGATATGCAGTGCATGCATATTGCCATAACGGATATCAAAGCTGGCTACGGTATTGCGTTCGATTTGCTTGTTATTCCAGATACGGACTCCATCTTCAATGACAGCATTTTCACCTATGATAGCATTTTCGCCAATAATACAATTTTCATTTACACTGGAAGAGTTTAGCAATGTTGCGTTTTTGCAAATTACACAATTAGTACATTCAACACGGTCTCCTATATAAGCGCCACTCATGATTACAGCCCCATAGAGTTTCACATTTTTGCCGATGGTAACATTATCACCAATTATTGTGCAGTTACTGATAATGGAGCCGTTACCGATAGAAACATTTTTTCCGATATAAGCAGGGGTATTTATCTGTATGTTTGAAGAAAACTCATACAGTTCGGGAGAAACTATTCCGCTGAGCATTTTGTGGCCACCAGATTCAAATGGAGCCTTTGAGGTCAGTATATCCTTTTGACATTTTAAATATTCCTTGACATTTTGGATACTGCACCAGTACCCTCCGTCCTCAAAAGCAGAAATACTGAAGTCCTTGGCAGAGATTCGATGCTTTGCAATATAGTGTTGGAAAAAAGGAATTGTATTTTGTGCTGGCACAATCCAGACACCTGTATTAGCGAGATTGCTATAAAAGCTGTTATTTGATTGTTTACTGAGCATGGACTCTACCTGTCCGTTTTTGTTCACAAGCAAAAGCTCCTTGTTTTGTGAAACACCAACAGTTTTTGCAATAACCGTTGCAAAAGGCTTTTTGTGATGCTGATGATTTAGTGTCTCAAACAGATTAAAATCAAACAGCTTAATATCGTCGATAAAAACAATATCATCATCAAATTGAAAATTCATAAGCTCATCAGTGGTCAGAAGACTTAGCTTGACATTTTTGAATTTGCTGGATTTAAAAAGCATATTTAACTTATCCTGATGATAGTTGCTTATAAGGTATACATGAGTTATATCGTAATTATTGACGGAATCCAACACATAATGTATAGCATAGCGTCCACATATAGGCAATATAAATTTAGGTGTGGTTCCTGTAATTGGCATCAAAGCACTTTCATCATTATCGCAAAAAATAACAGCTTTCATATTAACATCCTTTCACAAACAAAATAAACCTTAATTATTTATAATTATTGTCTTTATGTTTGTGAATTATACGCTTAGAAGGCATTTTAATTTTACAGTTTAATAGCAGTATTCCCATAAGATTAGGGATAGCCATAAGCCCGTTAAAAATATCTGAAATAGTCCATGCAATGGACAGCTTGGAGGTTGCACCTATTATGACAATAAAAATAAATATGAGCTTATAATATTTTACTGCCGATTCACCGAAAATAAAGCGAATAGCACTTTCTCCACAGTATGACCAGCCAATCAGTGTTGCAAATGCAAAAAGAAGTATTGAAATTGTAATAAATATATCTGCATATTGTCCAAATCCATTTTCAAAAGCCTTAATTACAAGATTTACTCCGTTGAAATTTGATAAATTGCTACCAGTTGATAAAATAACCAATGCAGTCAGAGTGCAGCAGACTATTGTATCTACAAAAACCTCAAAAATACCCCACATACCCTGTAATTCAGGAGTATTAGCATCACTTGCGGAGTGTAGGAGAGCGCTGCTTCCAAGTCCTGCCTCATTGGAAAAAACACCTCTGCGTAGTCCTATGTTTACAGCTCTTTTTACAATAGCACCACTTATTCCTCCTCCAATTGCAGATATACCGAATGCACCCCTGAATATTTGTGAGAATGCGTTTGGAATATTGTTGAAATTGATTATTATTATAAAAATTGCTGCAGATATGTATAAAATTGATAATATGGGAATAAGCATTTGAGTGATGCTGCCAATGCGTTTTATTCCACCGATGATTATTATCCCAACTAGGGTGGCAACAATTATTCCCGTTGCTAAAGGGGATATGTTAAAGGTTGAGTGCATTGCTGATGAGATTGAGTTTGCCTGTGCCATGTTTCCCATTCCAAATGAGGCAAGTGTGCAGAATACAGCAAATAAAACAGCAAGCCAACGACAGCCTAAGCCTTTATCAAGATAAGCAAGAGGACCACCAATCCATTGATTTTTGTCATTTTTATATCGGTAAGTTGTACCAAGAGCATTTTCAGCATATATAACAGCCATACCAAAAAAAGCAGAAATCCACATCCAGAATATAGCACCTGCACCGCCAATACTTATTGCTGTTGCAACACCGACAATGTTCCCCGTACCCATTGTAGCTGCAAGTGCTGTTGAAAGAGTCTGAAACTGAGAAATACTATGCTTATCATTTGAACGGGTTGTGTCCTTGTCCTTAAAAATGGAAAAAAAGGTGTTTTTCAGAATATATCGAAAATGGGTTAATTGAAATAATTTCATTTTAAGGGTTAGATAAAGCCCTGTGCAAAGGATTAGAAAAATCATACCATTTCCCCAAACGATATTGTTAAGAGTTTCAATCATGCTTAATAAATCCTCCGTATCTTTATGGCTATTCTTGTATTCTGTTTTGGATTTATGTTATAATAACTTAAGAGGTGTCATAAATGAAAAGATATTATGCAGACAGAGCAGGTTTAAATATACTACGCATAATCATATTTATAGTTACAGTAATAGCGACAATAATGGCCTATCTTTATTTGTCTTTTATTTCTATGTTTATGTGGATTTTAATGCTTGTATTCTTTGCGATATGTTTTTTTGTCGCGGTTATATATCTTCCGTTGTATTTTAAGAGTGTGAATTATTATGCAACGGATACAAAGATAATTAAACATAGCGGAGTATTTTATAAAACAAATCAGGTTATGAGATTTGATGCAATTCAATATACAACAGTTGTATCTACACTTTTTTCAAAGAAAACAGGGTTTAATTTTTTGATTCTAAATGCTTTTGGGGGAAGGATGATACTTACATTTTTAAGGCAAAGGGATTTAGAGGAGATTATGTCGGAGATACAGCTTTATAAATAAAATAGTATAGAGTTTGTTATATTGTGTACTTGCAAACAGGTCGAGAGGTTACTAAAAATAGACGGTAAAAAAATCCGAAATGCGGTCCAGCGTGCTACGCTGGAGGAGGTGTTACGTTTGTATTATCAGCATCCATATAAAATATTACAATATTCGGCAAAAAACCTTTGGTTGCTGATATTTCCATTGTTGAGGGGTCTTATTGCGTTAAGGCTAGATATAAATGAGCTTTATATGTGGCTTAAGGGTGCATGGTTTGATATACTTATTATTATTGCAATAGTGGTCATGGGTTATATCAGATGGAAATGTAGCTACTTTATGATTGAAGATGACAGCATAACATATCAGAATGGGGTTTTTTTAAGAACAAGAACAACAATACCTTTTAGTAAAATTTCAACAGTATCGGCTGAACGAAGATTGTTGTACCTTTTTATTCAGGCAGCAGATGTCGTAATTGATACTAATGGTGCGGGGTATTCAAAAGCAGATATGAAGCTGTTAGTAAAATGCAGTGACCTTAACGAGATGGAAGAAAAAATAACTGTGATGAATAAAAAGGAAGGGATGAAGTACAGTTATAAGCCGAACTGGTGGACCATGATATTTTTTTCAATTGTATTTTCAAGCAGCTTTTCAGGTGCTCTTTATATCGCAACGGTGTTTTTTCAGTCAGGTAAAATAATAGAGGAGATAATAAACAGAAAGCTGACAGATACATTTAACGATGTGACTAATGAGGTTGCAGCAATGCTCTTGCCTAAAATTTCTCCTATTGCAATAGGAATAGCATTGCTTGTGCTTTTAAGCTGGGGCTTATCTTTTGGAAGGAATGTTTTCAGGTATGTAAGATTTAAGATAGAAAAGGATAAATTCAGCGTAAAAATCAATATGGGTATAATAAAAAGATATGTTTATTATCTTAACATGAAAAAGATTAATTATGTTGATTTGCGACAGAATTTAGTGATGAGGTTATTTAATGTTATGACAGTAAATATCAGTTGTTCTGGCTATGGTAATGAGAAGAATGAGATACCTGTATTCGTGCCGATAATGCAGAAAAATCAAGCTTCTAATACCTTAAAAATCTTTACGGAGGATATAAAGCTTCATAAACTGCTGATAAAACCGAAAAAAACCTCGTTTTTCAGGTATATATGGATTCCACTCTTCCTTTCTGCAATTGTGTTTTTGGCGAGTATGCTTATGTTTGTGTTGTTTCCATCAATAAGTGGAATTATCAGGGTTGTTTTAATTATTGTTGAAATTCCTTTGATATGGTTGACGATAGTAAAATTTGTGTCCGTATTCACTACGGGATTTTCAATTGAAAATGACCAGCTTTGTATTTGCTATTGTGAAATGTTTGCGTACCACACAATTATGGCAAAAAAAGAGAAGGTTACTAAAATAAAAATAAGACAGAGCATCTTGCAGCGATATTTTAATAAATGTGATGTTATTTTTTACATTAACTCTAAAACCACTAGAAGGCATATTGTTAAAGCCCTATCCTTACAAGAGGTTGAAAAAAATCTTGGATTTAAGTATATTGAAAATGAGGTAGCATAANCTCACATTTCTTTAAAAAGGTATAGTTTATACCTTTTTTTTATTTGAATGGTTGTTTTTAAGGAGTTAATTTGGTATAATGAAAACATATAAACTTTCGGCTTTAATAAAGGCATAAACTAAAAAGGAAAAGAGGGATTTTTATGAAACGCTTAAAAGCTCTATTGACGGCTGCCTGTAGTATTTTTGTTCTTACAGCTAATGCAGGGGCAGGAATTGTAACAGCAGAGTCTTTGCAGGTTGTAATTAATGAGGTTTGTGCAAAGAATACTACTTATGCAGCAGCTGACGGCAAGTTCTATGACTGGATTGAATTGTATAATCCGACTGACAGCAGGATTGATTTAAGTGGGTATGGGTTATCGGACAAGGCAAAGGAGCCTTATCTATTCACTTTCCCTGAGGGAACATCAATTGGCAGTGGTGAATATTTGCTAATATTCTGTGATTCCAAGCTAACTGAATTGGATGGACAGCTTGCGGCATCCTTTGGATTATCAACAGATGGTGAAACCTTGACATTAACTGATACAAATGGACAGAAGGTTGATACGATTACATTTGGGGCTATAGAAACAGATGTTTCATATGGTCGTGTTCCAGATGGTTCAAAAAGCTTTGCTATTTTGAAAATGACTCCGAATTCACCAAATAAAAAGGAAGATATTATTGACACAGAGGTTCAAAAACCTGTATTTTCAAGGACGAGCGGATTTTATGACGACCAATTTTCACTTTCCATTTCAGTTAAAGAGGGAGTGACTATTTATTATACCCTTGATGGAAGCACTCCCACAGCAGAAAGCAATGTTTACACATCTCCTATAAACATAACTGACATATCCTCAACGAAAAATGTCTTGAGTGCAAGAACGGATATCGCTCCGTCCTCTCCGACCTCACAAGTGAGGGCGCCATATAATCCTGTTGATAAGGCGGTTGTGGTAAGAGCGATTGCAATAGATGAAAATGGAAATTCCAGCGAGGTTGTAACTGAAACATATTTTGTAGGCTATCAGAATAAGAAGTCCTATTATAAAAACCTGAAGGTTATTTCGATTGTAACTGATAGTGATAACCTTTATGATTACGAAAAAGGGATTTATGTTNTGGGCAAGGTGCATGACGATTGGAGAAACGGTCCAGAATATGACCCAACAGTTCCTGAATGGTTTATGCCTGCTAACTATACACAAAAAGGTTCTGATTGGGAGCGAGAGGCAAGTATGCAGATTTTTGATAAAGGCGGAACTCTTGCGGTTAATCAGAATGTAGGTATTCGTATTCGTGGTGGTGCAACACGCTCTCACACTCAAAAAAGCTTTAATATTTATGCAAGAAGTAAATATGGAGCATCGAAGCTAAACTTTGACTTGTTCTCTGGTGATGTTTATAGTGAGTATACAGGAAAGCAGATTACTGAATTCAATAGTTTCGTATTAAGGAATGGCGGTAATGATGCTCAATATACAAGATTTCGTGATAAATTAAATCAGTCACTTGTTTCCGACAGGAGCTTTTTGACACAGTCTATGGAGCCATGCATTGTTTTCGTTAATGGAGAATATTGGGGACATTATGAGATTACTGAAAAGATGGATGATGACTTCATAGAGGCACATTATGGTGTTGATAAAAAAGATGTATGCATGATAAAAAATCAGCAGTTGGAGGAAGGCGATACTGACGGATATGATGAGTGGGTTCANTTGCGCAAATGGATTTCATCGACTGATTTTTCAAAGGCTGAAAATTATGCAGAGCTATGTAATAAAATTGATATGCAGTCATTTATGGATTATATAAGTGCTGAAATTTACATTAACAACTATGATTGGGGCGACAATAATATGTCGATGTGGAAATCCACTAAGATTGACACAGATAACCCCTATGCAGATGGAAGATGGCGTTTTATCCTGTTTGATACAGAATACAGTGTTAATTTATATGACCAAGCAAAGCCACAGATGGATTCATTTACTCAATTTATGAAGACAAACTCCTTCCTATCAGAACTATTTGGTGCAGCAATGAAAAATGAGGGCTTCAGAGAGGATTTTGTCCGTACATTTATGGATATGGCGAACGAAAATTTTGAAGCTCAGAAGGTTTATGACCTAATTACAGAGTTATCAAATAGCTATCGTGAAACAACTATTGATACCTATAATCGCTTTTGGGCAGATTGGCCTGGAGGGTACTGGGCTGAAACACAGTATTCAAAAGAAGTACAGAGTGTAAGGAGCTTTTATAACACAAGATTTCCTTATATTACTGGTCATCTAAAGAATTTCTTTAGCCTTAAAGGAAATCTTGCTAATGTGACTGTAAAAAATAATGAATTAATGGGTGAAGTTACAATTAATACGCTTTCACCTGATATGACCAATGGTTCATGGTCTGGCAAATATTATACTGATTACCCTGTTAAATTAACAGCAAAATCAAAAGAGGGCTATCAATTTGCATATTGGGAAACCTCTAAAGGAGAAAAAATCAGTGGGGAATCTGCTGAAATTTTACTTACTTCAGATATAACAATTACTGCTGTTTATGAGGTTGCGGATACATTAAAGGGTGATGTTAATCTGGATGGAAAATTGACAGCCGATGATGTAGCTTTATTGCAAGGATATTTGCTTGGAGCTGAAGTTTTGACAGCAGAGCAGGCAAAACAGGCAGATGTATTTGAAGATGGAACACTTAATATTTTTGATTTAAAGGAATTAAAAAGAATGCTTTTAAAGCAGTAACTTAATAAAAGGACCACATTCAAGGCTTGCCTTTGATGTGGTCTTTTATTTGAAAAATTTAAAGATTTCATATATAATTTAGAGTATTACAAATTAAACATAACTAAAAGAGAGTGAAGATTAATGAACCCATTTATTTACTCATATGATAATAAGCGTTATCACACACTTAGCTTTTATAATAAAAAGAAGTTTGGGCATAAGGTTTTTAAGTCTGTTATTGACGGTGGTTTTACCTGTCCTAACCTAGATGGAACAAAAGGAATGGGTGGTTGTATCTTTTGCGATAATGGCAGCGGATATTTTACTCATAGTCCCATACTTGATGTTGAAAAACAGATTGAACTTGAAATTAAGCGTATTCAAAGTAAGTATCCAGATGCNAGAGCAATTGCGTATTTTCAGTCACACACAAACACCTATGCACCTATTGAAAAGCTTAAAGTTATTTATGAAACAGCGATTTCACAACCATATATCATAGGCTTATCAATCGGCACAAGACCTGATTGCATAAGTGATGAACTGCTAGTCTACTTACAGGATTTGTCAAGGAGAACTGCATTAACCGTTGAATTGGGCTTGCAAACTGTTCACGACGATACTGCAAGGATTATTAATAGATGCTATGAATATAAGGAATTTCTTGTAACATATTCAAAACTGAAAAGTCATGGAATAAGAGTATGCATCCATATAATAAATGGACTCCCAAATGAAACCTTTGAAATGATGTTTGAAACAGCGCAACAGGTCGGTAAGCTAAAGCCCGATGGTTTGAAAATTCAACTGCTGCACATTATAAAAGGAACAGAGATGGAGAAGATGTATTATAATGGAGAGGTTGAGCCAATGTCAAAGGAGGATTATGTAAATCTTGTAGTAAAACAGCTGGAGTATATTCCTGCTGAAACGGTTATTGAAAGAATTACTGGGGATGGTGCTAAGTCAAAGCTCATTGCACCACTTTGGAGCATGGATAAAATCTCTGTTTTAGGTGAGATTGATAAGCGACAGGCTGGTTTAAACAGCTGGCAGGGGAAGCATGTTATTCAAGAATAACGGTAAATGGACCATCGTTGAGTAACTCAACCTTCATATCAGCACCGAAAATACCCTTTTCAACTATTGGGATATACTTTTTACATTCATCAACAAAAAACTCATAAAGCTCCTCTGCGAGTTCAGGAGTACCCGCCATGATAAAGTTAGGTCTGTTACCCTTTCGGCAATCTGCATATAGGGTAAACTGAGATACAACTAAAATACTTCCGTCAACATCTTTAAGTGAAAGATTAATTTTATCGTTTTCGTCTGCAAATATTCTGAGGTTAACCATCTTTTTAACAAGGCGTATGGCGTCTTCCCTGGTATCGCCCTGTCCAACACCTAAAAGTACGAGGTAACCCTTATCAATCCTGCCGACAATCTCATTGTCTACAGAAACACTTGCTCTTTGCACTCTTTGTAAAACTATTTTCATATTAACCTCTTTCCAATTTAGTTTTATATTTTTCACTTATTATACCATATTTAATTATGTTTACACAAGCAATTTTGAATATACTGCATTGTAAAAAGGATTGTTTTGTGCTATACTTAACTGCGTTAGGGATTTAAAAAACTGTTGAAAGAAGTGAATTCATGAAGGATAGAAAAAGTAATGAAACTGACATTAGAGAAAAGGAAAATTTAGAGAGAAGGCGAGCTGAGGCGGAAGCAGCACGAATTAAAGCAGAAATAGAGAATAAAAAGCGTGAGGAATATGTTAAAAAGCTGAATGAGGAAAGATTAGCCTTATTAAAGGCAAAGCAAGGTATTACAGATGTGGATATAGAAGAAATAATAAGGGAAGAAAAGATGCCTGATGAAAAATTGACATTTAGTCAGAAGGTATCAAGTTTTATTTACCTTAATAAGTGGTGGCTTGGAATAGCTGCCTGTTGTGCAGTTGTATTCGGCATTATAGTATTTGATTTATTGACAAGGAAAAACCCCGATTTAACCATTTTACTTTTGACAGATGAAATAAGCTACTATTCAAAATCATCTGAAATATCAAAGGTTTTCGGGGAATATGTCGGAGATGTGAATGGTGATGGCAAGGTAATAGTCGATATCAATTACATGCCTATTTCTGGCAGAGATGATGAAAATCCGACTGAAGTACAGGGAGACCCGTACATGCTTAATCAACAGAAGCTTTATACTGAAATGCAAACAGGAATTGGAGTAATAGTAATTGCTGATTCAAATGCTGATGAGTATCTTGACCCAGAAAACACTCTGCTAAATTTAGACGAATTGTTTCCTGAGAATGAACATGTTAATAAGTATGGTTTTTATATAAAGGGAACTGATTTTGCTAAAAAGATATCTGATGACAATGGAATTTCAGATAATGTTTATATTGGCATAAGGGAGCCAAAGGCTGGAATGGATAATGAGAAAAGGATAAGAAAAAATTTTGATATAGCATACTCAGCATTGGAAAAGTTGATTAAAGATATGTCATAAGTTTAAAGATTTAAGTGAAATAAACATAATATTTCTAATAAATCTGTTATAAAACTCTGATAATATGTACAAATTGCCAAATTAATTTTATGTAGATTGACATGAAAAGTATATTATGCTAATATATTTTATAATAATAATTTATGTGGAGGTAATTTTTGTGAGTAAATTTTGTGAATTCTGTGGTGCCCAGATAGGAGATAACGCTGCTTCATGTCCAGTTTGTAATGCTACACCTTCAACAAACAATATAACAGCAAGTGATAATGAAACGGTAAGTAATGCTGGGGTTACTGCAACACCTGTGACAGAGAATGTTGAAAATAACAATGCAAGCACTGATACTGCTGTATCTCCGACAGCAACGGCTAATACACCAGATTCAAAAAAGATTATTACAATAGTAGTTGCAGTGTTTGCAGCACTAGTTTTCCTTTCTATTGTGGTAAGTGTTTTGGGAAGTGGTTATAAAAAGCCGCTCGACAATTTCTGTAAGGCATTTAACAAGGAAGATGCAAAATATCTTGTAAAGGCTTATCCAGAGATTTATACAGAGGAATATGATGAAGATGATATGGAAGATGACCTTAAGGATGTTTTAGAGGAACTTGAGGATAAGTATGGCAAGAATATAAAGCTAAAATATAAAGTTAATGACAAAGAAAAAATTGATAAAGATGATTTAGAGGATTTGGAAGATAACATTGAGAATTATCTTGATGAAACTGTTAAAATCAGCAGGGGATGGGAGTTAGAAGTTGAGTTTACAGTTAAGGGCAAGAAGAAGGAAAGAACTAAAGAAATTGATGTTTATGTTGTAAAAATGGATGGCAAATGGGCTATCGTAGAATTATCACCAGATACAATTTATTATAGATTTACATAATATCCATAGGTATTAAAAGATTTGCAAAATTGAACATGCTATCATCATGTTTTGGTGATAGTATGTTCAAAATAATAATATATTTTGAAAAAATGCTTGACAAATGGAATAGTATAAGTTATAATTGTTTAGTAAAAATAAAGCAGAACCCATCAGTTCTCACCGTTCGGCTAAAGTCGGAACGGTAAATACTTTCTTTATATGCCTGTATTATGGCAGGCTTATAATGTTTGTGTGTTGAGTGCTGACGGTATGTCTGTACTCATTTTTTATTATTAAAAAATAGCCGAAGTAAATTGGGGATAAATCGGTTTTTTGGAGGTGCTGACTATTAGCAACAAGGAAATGCAAATTAATGAAGATATCCGAGAGAAGGAAGTCCGTGTTATTGATGTTGATGGAGCACAGCTTGGAATAATGACTTCAGAGGCTGCGTTAAAAATCGCATATGATAAGGATCTGGATTTGGTTAAGGTTGCTCCACAGGCAAAGCCACCTGTCTGCAGAATTATGGACTATGGAAAATTCTGTTTTGAACAGGCTAAACGCGAAAAGGAAGCAAAAAAGAATCANAAGGTTGTGGAAATAAAGGAAATTCGTATGTTTTCTACAATTGATACGAATGACTTTAATACAAAGCTTAATCATGCCAGAAAGTTTTTAGAGGCTGGCGATAAAATTAAGGTTTCTGTAAGATTTCGTAAGCGTGCTATTGCTCATCCGCATTTGGGGGCGGAGCTTTTGGATAGATTTAAGGAAGCTTGTTCAGATGTCGGCGTTGTAGAAAAGCCTGCCAAGATGGAAGGACGCAGCTTGATGCTGATAATTTCACCTAAGGCGTCCAAGTAATTTAAGGAGGAACACGAAATGGCGAAAACAAAGGTTAAAACACATTCAGGAGCGAAGAAGCGTTTTAAGCTTACAAAAAACGGCAAGGTTAAATTTATGCATACTAATAAAAGACATAGATTAACACAAAAGGCTACTAAGCGTAAGAGAATTGCTCGTGTTGCAGGAGTGGCTAGCCAGAATGATACACCAGCAATCAAAAAGCTTATTCCTTATAAATAGTAAGGTTTAATGAATATTTGTGTGAATTAATGTTTTGTAGTCAAGATTTGCACAATAGATGATTTGGAATAGAATATTATATCGGAGGTAAAAGGATATGGCTCGTGTTAAGGGAGCATTAGCAACTCGCAAGAGAAGAAAAAAGACCTTGAAGCTTGCAAAAGGCTATTGGGGTGCGAAAAGTAAGCATTTTAAAATGGCGAAACAGGCTGTTATGAAGTCTGGTAATTATGCATATATTGGTCGTAAGCAAAAGAAAAGAAATTTCAGACAGCTTTGGATTACAAGAATTTCTGCTGCTGCTAAGATGAATGGCATGAACTATTCAACATTTATGAATGGCTTGAAGAAGGCTAATATTACACTTAACCGTAAGATGCTTTCTGAAATTGCAATAAATGATCCAGCTGGCTTTTCTGAAATTGTAGAAAAAGCAAAAGCAGCACTTAATTAGTTTGTTAACACGCTCTTTTTCTCATGGGGCGTGTTTTGCTTTATCAAAATAATATAAATAAGGGATTACTATGGAAAATATTATAACATCAAAGGATAATTCAGCTATAAAACTGTATCGGAAGCTTGCTGACTCCAAAAAGGAGAGATATGAACTTGGCAAGTTTGTTCTGGAGGGTGCACGTCTGGTAGGTGATGCTGTAAATGAGGGAGCAGAGCTTTCGCATTTGCTTATCACAGAATCTACGACTGATAAATATGAGAATATTTTATCGCAGGTTGATTTGAAAAAAGTAAGGGTAATTATTATTTCAAATGAGCTTGGGATTAAAATATCTTCAACGGAAAAAACTCAGGGGATATTTGCGATATGTGATATGCCTAAAAAGTTATCCTTGTCGAAATTTTTAAACAGTGGTGGTAGGTATATAATTCTGCATAAGCTACAGGATCCGGGAAATGTCGGGATGATTATTCGTACTGCTGATGCTGTTGGAGTTAATGGTGTGGTATTATGTGAAAGTTGTGATATATTCAGTCCTAAGGTTGTCCGTTCAACTATGGGCTCTATTTTCAGAATGCCAATTTGTTGGGATATGGATATAGACGATGTGCTTTCTGTGATGGACAAGCAAGGTATTGAAACACTTGCAGCAGTTGTAGATAGTGATGCATATGATATTAAGAATTACAGCTTTAGCAAAAATTGTGCAGTTTTAATTGGCAATGAGGGTAGTGGCTTGGACTCAGATGTTATTCAAAAATGTAATACTCCTATTACAATAAAAATGAATGGGAATATAAACTCTCTTAATGCAGCTATGGCGGCTGGAATTATTATGTGGGAGCTTATGAAATAGTATTTACAACTTTCTGGTTTGGAGGACATAATGGATAATACAAAAATATGGATATGGCTACAATTGGTTTTCGGGGTGGCAAACCCAAGGGTCTGGAGTGTGCTTAATCAGTTTGATAATGTTGAGGATGCATATNTAACTTTAAAATCAGGTGAGTTTAAGAATCTTACCCAAAAAGAAGCGAAATCAGTGTTGCTNACAACACTTGAAGAGGCTGAGAGTATTATTAATCATTGCGAAAGCAAGGGTTATAATATCGTTACATATGAAGATGAAAATTATCCAGATTTGTTGAAGGGAGTATATAATGCTCCGATAGTTTTATACTGCATGGGCGATATAAGTATATTGAATAAGAATATGACAATAACGGTTGTAGGTACAAGAAAGCCCTCATCTTATAGTGTTAATGTTGCTGAAAGGATATGCTCAGAGCTTTCAAGGGTAGGAATTATCCTTGTAAGTGGTTTTGCCAATGGAATTGACTCTATGGCTCATCAGGCCGCGTTGAAAAACAGTGGTATTACAGCTGCGGTTTTAGGTTGCGGATTAGATGTGGATTATCCGAAAAATAACTATAAGGCAAAAAAGATTATTGCTAGAAACGGAGTAGTCATTTCTGAATACTTTCCTGCTACTCCTCCGAATGCTCCTAATTTTCCTAAAAGAAACAGAATTTTATCAGGTCTAAGTGTTGGCACATTGATTATTGAAGCTGCAAATGGAAGTGGTTCGCTTATTACAGCTGAATGTGCTATTGAACAGGGCAGGGATGTGTTCTGTGTTCCTCCTGCAAATATATTTGACAATAGATATGCGGGTGTGATAAAATACTTGCGAGATGGTGCTATACCAACTTTTAGCCATCTTGATATTATTTATGAATATTATACGAACTTTTCTCATAAATTATTGACAGCTGATTTAACCAGCGATTACTATGAGCAAACCACTGAGTCTGTTGTTTATAAAAAGGATAAGGTGGATACTGCTGATAGGTATGTAGGAAATGGGAAAAGTGGTGATGCAGGTGCAATAAAAGAGGAAAAAAGCATTAAAAATAAAGATATTGATGTTAAGACTTCTGTAAGTCCGGTTAAAGATATTGAAAAAGTCGATGAAATTGATTATTCTGAACTTAGTGATGAACAGGTGCGTGTTATAGAAATAATCAAGAATGGGACAAAATATGCAGATGAAATATCATATCAGCTTAATATGCAAATACATGAATTATTTGCAGTGCTGACAGAGTTGGAGATAATGGGTATTGTTAAGTCTTTGCCAGGAAAAGCATATGATATAGTTAAATGAAATTAATCAATTTAATATATAAGAGACATAAATTCGGAAAATAATGTAAAGGAGAAATGAAATGCCGAAATTAGTTATAGTTGAGTCTCCGGCAAAAGCTAAGACTATAAAAAAGTTTTTGGGTACAGATTTTGAAGTTGTAGCATCAATGGGGCATATTCGAGATTTACCTAAGTCGAAGCTGGGAGTAGATGTAGAGAACAATTTTACTCCTCAATATACTGAAATGAAGGATAAGGAAGATGTAATAAAGGATTTAAAAAAGAAGGCAAAGAAATGCGATAAGATATATCTTGCAACCGACCCTGATAGAGAAGGGGAGGCTATTTCATGGCATCTTTCTCAAATACTTGGGCTTAATTTGGAGGAAAATAACAGAGTAGCATTTAATGAGATTACAAAAAATGGAATTAAAGCGGGGATGGAAAATCCACATAAAATAAATATTGACCTTGTAAATGCACAACAGGCAAGGCGAATTTTAGACAGAATTGTTGGATATAAGCTAAGCCCATTTTTATGGAAAAAGGTTAAAAGGGGTCTTTCTGCAGGACGAGTTCAATCGGTTGCAGTAAGGCTTATTGTTGATAGAGAAAATGAGATAAGTAAGTTTGTTTCACAGGAATACTGGACCATAGATGGAAAGTTTACCGCACCGCCAAGCAGGAAATACTTTTCAGCAAAGCTTATAACAATTGATGGAAACAAGGCGGAAATTACAAATAAGGAGCATGCTGACGCAATACTTGAAGGACTGGAGAATGTTGAGTTTAAGGTTACAAATGTTAAAAAGAAAGTAACCAAAAGACAACCTGCACCCCCATTTATAACCTCAACCCTTCAACAGGAGGCATCAAGGCGCTTAGGCTTTGCCTCAAAGCGTACTATGAAGGCTGCGCAGGAGCTGTATGAGGGTATTGAAATAGAGGGAATGGGAGCTGTCGGACTTATCACATATATGAGAACTGATAGTCTTAGAATTTCAGAAGAGGCAAGAAACGCAGCAAATAAGTATATAGCAAGCAGATATGGTGAGGATTATTTGCCATCTTCACCTAGAATTTTTAAGACAAAGAAAAATATTCAGGATGCTCACGAAGCTATCCGACCATCAATGCCTGAACTGGAACCTGAAAAGGTTAAATCTAGCCTTTCAAATGACCAGTATAAGCTATACAAGCTGATATGGGAAAGATTTATTGCAAGCCAGATGGCAAATGCGTTGCTTGATACGGTTTCAGTTGATATAGAGGCTGGAAATTGTGTATTTAGAGCATCGGGTCATTCCATAAAATTTGATGGTTTTACAGTACTTTATGAGGAGGCAAAGGATTCTGCCTCTGAGGAGGAAAAGGAAAATAAGATACTTCCACCGATTGAGGAGGGACAATTACTTAGGGTAAAAGGTCTGGAGGGTAATCAGCATTTCACACAGCCTCCGCCAAGATATACTGAGGCGACTCTTATAAAGGCGTTGGAGGAGAATGGAATAGGTAGACCAAGTACCTATGCTCCTACAATATCCACCATAACAGCAAGGATGTATGTTGAGCGTGATGGCAAACAGCTTAAGCCTACGGGATTGGGAATAGTAACAACTGAGCTTATGAAGGAACATTTCAAGCATATTGTTGATGCAAAATTTACAGCAAAAATGGAGTCTGATTTGGACGATGTTGAAAAGGGAACTAAGGATTGGGTTAACTCCCTGCGAGATTTCTATGAGGATTTTGAGAAAGCGCTTACTGATGCAGAGGTTGCTATGGAGGGCAAGAGAGTAAGAGTGCCTTCTGAGGAAACAGATGAAATATGTGAAGTCTGTGGTAAGAATATGGTGATAAAGATAGGTAGATTTGGGAAATTTTTGGCTTGCTCGGGGTTCCCGGAATGTACTAATACAAAGAAGATTGTACAGTCTACAAAGGGAAATTGTCCACTTTGCGGAAGTAAAATCATATTAAAGAAATCCAAAAAAGGCAGGAATTTTTATGGATGTGAGGGGTATCCGAACTGCAATTTTATGACCTGGTATGCACCAGTTGAGGATAATTGTCCGAAATGTGGTTCAACACTTTTCAAAAAGGGCGGCAAGGCTGGCAAGCTAATTTGTGAAAAGCCTGACTGTGGATATGAGAGAGGATTATAACAGATGAATACTGTTAAGGTAATCGGTGCCGGACTTGCAGGTTGTGAAGCGGCATGGCAGCTTGCCAACAATGGCATAAAAGTAGAGCTATATGAGATGAAGCCTGAAAAATATACTCCTGCACATAGCTATGATGGCTTTGCAGAATTGGTGTGCTCAAATTCCTTAAAAGCGTCAAGGGTTGATTCTGCTGCTGGTTTATTAAAGGAGGAAATGGTAAGGCTTGGTTCTCTTATCGTTCCCTGTGCAAAGGAAACAGCCGTTGAGGCTGGTGGAGCATTGGCTGTTGACAGAGAGCTTTTCTCAATGCTTGTGACAGAAAAAATAAATGCTCATCCTCTTATTAGTGTAAAACATGAGGAGGTAACAGAAATTCCTAATGGGCATGTAATAATTGCAACAGGGCCCCTTACTAGTGATGGGTTGGCTAAAAGCATTGAGAAGATATGTGGCAGTTATCTTAACTTTTTTGATGCAGCCTCACCGATAGTGTCCTTTGAGAGCATTGATATGAGCCTTGCATTTTTTGCATCAAGATATGGCAAGGGAGATGATGACTATATAAACTGTCCTATGAACAAGGAGGAATACCTTGCTTTTTATAATGAGCTGATTAATGCTGAAAGTGCGGAATTAAAGGATGTTGATAGAGAGGCTTTTAAGGTTTATGAGGGCTGTATGCCCATTGAGGTGCTTGCAAAGCGTGGTGAGGACAGTATTCGCTTTGGTCCATTAAAACCAGTTGGATTGACTGACCCACGAACAGGAAAACGCCCTTATGCTGTTGTTCAACTTCGTAAGGAAAATCGTGAGGGAACTATGTATAACCTTGTCGGATTCCAGACTAATCTTAAATTTGGTGAGCAGAAAAGGGTTTTCTCAATGATAACGGGGCTTGAAAATGCTGAATTTATTAGATATGGAGTTATGCACAGAAATTCATTTATAAACAGTCCTAAGCTACTTGAAAAAACCTATGCTATGAGGGAATTTCCTGATATCTATTTTGCAGGGCAAATCACAGGTGTTGAGGGATATTGCGAATCAGCGGCAAGCGGCATTATGGCTGGGTTAAATCTTGCAAGAAGGTTGCAAGGTAAAGCTCCTTTAATATTGCCAAGAGATACTATGATTGGTGCATTAACGGAATATATAACAAATGAATATGTAAAGGATTTTCAACCGATGGGTAGTAATATGGGGATACTTCCCGACTTACCCGAAAAGATAAGGGATAAGAAAATGAAGTATATGGCATATGCTGACAGGGCGTTGAACAGCTTGTCAGAATATTTGCAGAGTAACAGGGAGAGTTAAATTTATGAACATAATTATAGATGCATTTGGTGGCGACAATGCTCCTCTTGAGGTAATAAAGGGTAGTGCAATGGCGATTGAAAAGCTGGGAGTTGAAATGACTCTTTGCGGTAATGAGTGTGAGATAAAAAAGATTGCAGAAGAAAATGAAATAAGCCTTACGGGAATGAGATTTATCCATACGGAATCAGTAATTGATATAAATGAGGAGCCTACTGAAATTCTCAAGTCAAGATCCAATTGTTCAATGGCAGTTGGATTAAAGGATTTACAGGAGGATAAAGGAGACGCATTTGTGAGTGCGGGCAGTACAGGTGCTTTGGTTGTAGGCTCAACTTTTATTGCAAAGCGTATTAAGGGAATAAAAAGACCTGCACTTGCTCCTATATTACCCACTGCAGAGGGATATACAATGCTAATGGACGGTGGAGCGAATGTGGATTGTCGACCTGAAATGCTTGTTCAGTTTGCTATTATGGGTTCAGCGTATATGGAAAAGGTTATGGGTAAAAAAAATCCAAAGGTTGGACTTTTAAATGTTGGTGCTGAGGAGACAAAGGGCAGGGATTTGGAGATTGAGGCATATAAGTTGCTATCAAATGCTCCGATAAATTTTGGAGGAAATATTGAGGGGCGTGAAGTTCCTAGTGGTAAATTTGATGTTGTTGTATCCGATGGATTTACAGGGAACATTGCACTTAAGCTATATGAGGGAATGGGCTCATTCTTTGGGAACTCATTAAAGGATATGCTTATGAATGGCTTTACCTCAAAGCTGGCAGCATTGCTGCTTTTGAAAAAAGTTAAGGAATTTAAAAAGAAAATGGACTATTCTGAGGTTGGAGGAGCAGTGCTGATGGGTATTGCAAAGCCTGTTATAAAGGCACATGGAAGCTCCGATGCCAAAGCGTTTTATAATGCGATAAGGCAAGCTAAAAACTGCGTTGATGGAAATGTGATAAATACTATATCTGAAACATTAACAAAAATTTAGCAAAGGGAGGTTAAGCAGAGCGAATGGATGAATTTGAAAATATTATACAATACCAGTTTAAGAATAAACAGCTATTAACAGAAGCACTTTCCCACTCTTCGTATGCTAATGAAAAGAAAAAAACAAGAAACAGTAATGAAAGGCTGGAGTTTTTAGGGGATAGCGTGCTTTCAGTCATTGTGTCGCAGTATTTATTTGAGCACTTTTCACATTTGCCTGAGGGAGAATTGACTAAAATTCGTGCATCATTGGTGTGTGAGAAGTCATTATATAATTTTGCACAGCAGATAAGACTTGGTGATTTTTTGCTTTTAGGTAAGGGTGAAGAGCATACTGGAGGAAGGGAGCGCCCATCAATTCTTGCTGATGCATTTGAGGCTGTTATAGCGGCTATTTATCTTGACGGTGGACTTGAGGCTGCACGAAAGCATGTGCTCAAATTTATTCCCGATGATATAGATAAGAAAAGCCTTACTGCTTTCAGCGACTACAAAACCATTTTGCAGGAGGTTATACAAAAAAATCCTGAAGAAAAGGTTGAGTATATCCTTGCAGACCAGACAGGGCCTGACCATAATAAAGCATTTAAGGTTCAGGTTTGCCTTAATTCAAATGTTATAGGCACTGGTACTGGCAAGAGCAAAAAGGAAGCAGAGCAGATGGCTGCTAAAGAGGCTTTGGAGCTAATGGGTTATGAAACACAGTAATATTGCAATTTTCGTGCCACATGTCGGCTGTCCTAATATGTGCAGTTTTTGTAATCAGCATAGCATAAGTGGTGAGGAGGATTTGCCGACAGCAGAAAAGGTAGCACAGATTTGTGAGCAGGCAATGAGAGAGGTTGCCAATAAGGGTAATACGGAAATAGCTTTTTTTGGAGGCAGCTTTACAGCAATAGAGCGTGGATACATGCTTGAGCTTTTAAGGTCAGCATCTAAATTTGTAGGCAAGGACGGATTTAAGGGAATAAGAATTTCAACACGCCCTGATTATATTGATGAAGAGGTTCTTGAACTGCTAAAAAGTTATGGCGTTACTGCGATTGAGCTTGGAGCTCAGAGTATGATTGATGAGGTGCTTTTAGCAAATAACAGGGGGCATTGTGCTGAGGATGTTGTGAACGCATCAAGGCTTATAAAAAAGCATGGCTTTGAGTTGGGCTTACAGATGATGGTTGGCCTCTATAAGAGTACGACTGAATTTGAATATGAAACAATGAGCAAAGTTGCTGAGCTTAAGCCAGAAACTGTACGAATTTATCCTGTTGTTGTGCTTAATGGAACAAGACTTGCTGAGCTCTATAAAAAGGGTGAATACAAGCTATATAGCTTTGATGAGGTTATTAAAATCTGTGCTGATATGCTGTGTTTTTTTGAGGATATAGGAATTAAGGTTATAAGAATGGGACTTCATGCCTCTGAAACTGTTGAGTTGGGGATTGTAGCAGGTTTTTATCACCCAGCATTTAAGGAAATTGTTGAAAGCAGGATTTACAGAAATAAAATCGAGGATATAATTAATAAGAGCAGCAAGGATTGCTATAATATCTATGTAAATGCAGGCAGTATAAGTAAGGCTTTAGGGCATAAAAAAAGTAATATAGTCTATTTTAGGGAAAAGGGAATTTATGTAAGCATTAAATCGGATAGCATGCTAAAAAAATATGAGTGTAAATTAGAGGATTGGTATCAATGTATTTGAAATCATTGGAACTGCAAGGCTTTAAGTCATTTCCAGATAAAATTAAACTGAATTTTGACAAGGGTCTGACGGCAGTTGTCGGGCCAAATGGTAGCGGAAAGAGTAACATTGGTGACGCTGTAAGGTGGGTGCTTGGTGAGCAGTCAACAAAAACTCTGCGTGGGAACAAGATGGAGGATGTTATTTTTTCCGGTACTATGACAAGGAAGCCTGTTGGATATGCGTCTGTTACGCTAAATATTGATAACTCAGAACGAAGGCTTGCTGTTGATTCTGATGAGGTGGGGATTACCAGAAAGCTGTATAGAAGTGGTGAGAGCGAATACCTTATTAATGGTAAGAATGTAAGGCTGAAGGATATTAATGAGCTCTTTATGGATACGGGACTTGGACGAGATGGCTATTCGATTATTGGTCAAGGTCGTATTGCTGAAATTGTTGGCGCAAAAAGCAGTGAGCGAAGGGATATTTTTGAGGAGGCTGCTGGAATATCTAAATTCCGTTATAAAAAGGCTGAGGCAGAGCGAAAGCTGGAAAAGGCTCAGGAGAATATTGTAAGGCTTAATGATATTGTAAGTGAACTTGAGGCAAGAGTTGAGCCACTTAGAATTCAATCGGAAAAGGCTGAAAGGTTTCTTGTGCTTGCTGATAAGAAAAAAAGATTGGAAATATCTGTTTTTATAAACAGGCTTGATGGGTTAAAGACTGAAATTGAGAAAATTCAAGAGGATATCCTTATCTGCAATGTCCAGTATGAGAATATTGAAAATCAGCTTGAACAGGAAGAAGAGAAAATTCGTCAAGGCTATCGAAAAATGCAGGAAACCTCTGCTGAAATTGAAAGAATTCGTGCTAAAACCGTTGAGATTGAAAAAAAATCAATGGAGTATAGCTCGGACATAGCGGTGTTTAAAAATGATATTTTACATAGTAAGAATAATATTGATTCAATAAAATTAAAGCAAAATGACGAGCAGAACTTAGTTGTTAATACTGAAGAAAGGATAAAGGAGCAGGAGGAGCTGCTTGCAGAAATATTTGAAAATCAGCAAATGCTAGATGAACAAATAAAGGAAGTTTCTAAGAAGTTTGCTGATATTGAAACTGAAGTAGAGAATATTGGGAAATCCTTTGATAATGCTGAAAGCAGGCTTAATGCACTCTATATAAAGCAAAGTGAATATAAGGTAAATATAATTTCATCAGAGCTATCCATTAAAGAGACGGAAGAGCAGCTTGAAAGGGATAATGCCCTTAAGGGTGAGCTTCAAGAGGAATTAGCGGACTATGATAAAGAAATAACTTCGCTTAAGGAAGATATGGACAGGCTTGCAGAAATTGAACAGGAGCAGGTAAATAAAATTGATGGCTATATGTCACTTTATCAGAATAAATTGAAAAAGCTGGATGAAGAAAAGCAGAAATTTGAAGATGTAATGCTTAAGCTGAAGGAAAAACAACAAAGAGTAAAGCTGCTTATAGACCTTGAAAACAGCATGGAAGGCTTTGCTATAAGCGTTAAAGAGATAATAAGGCTTTCAAAAAGTTCATCAATAAAAGGGATACATGGAACAATAGTACAGCTTATCAGGACTGAGGATAAGTATGCAACAGCAGTTGAAACTGCTTTGGGTGGTGCATTGCAAAACATTGTTGTTGATGACGAGAGTGTTGCAAAACGCTGCATTAAGCTGTTAAAGGAAAAACAGGCAGGACGAGCAACATTTTTGCCAATAACATCTGTTAAAGGCTATCCGTTTAGTGAGGAAAACTTACGCAATGAGGCTGGATTTATAGCGATGGCGAATGAGATTATATCTACTAATTCGGTATATAATGGAATAATAAATTCATTGCTTGGAAGAATAGCAATAGCTGATAATATTGACAGTGCGACATTTATCGCTAAAAAATATGGATATAAGTTTAAGATTGTTACACTTGATGGTCAGGTAATAAATGTAGGAGGCTCGTTTACAGGAGGTTCAGCTATCCGTTCAAGTGGAATTCTTACAAGGAAAAATGATATAAATAAATTAAACGATGATATAATAGACTTGACTGCAACTCAAAGGCATTTAGAGAAGAATGTAAATAAGCTAAAAAATGATACTATAAGGCTTGCTAACTGTATTGAACAGGAAAAAGAGGAAAGAGCAAGTATAGCTGAGGATAAAATTAGATTTCAGTCTGAATATACGCGCTTAAATTCCATGAAAAAGCAAATGCAGGCTCAGCTTGAAAATACTGAAGGGCAACTGCAGGCACTGGCTGGAAGGCGTTTATGCTATATTGAGAATATCCAGAGGTTAACAGGCGAGCTTGCAGATATAGATGATGAAATAGCTACCCTTGAAAAAGAGATTTCCGCTCAACAGGGACGGCATGAGAGCTTACAGGGACAGCAAAAGGAGTATGTGGAAAAGCTATCAGAGTTGAAAATCAGGCAGATGGAGCTTTCAAAGGACAAGGAGGCCACTGAGCGTGAGATAGCAGTTTTAAAGCAGAATAAGCAGGATTTTGAAATCAGATATAAACAAGCTTTGGCTGAGATAGCCGAACAGGAAAAGCTGATTGTTGAAAAGGAAAGGCTAATTGAGGAGCGTAAGAGTCTTATAGAACAGGCTAAGCAGACTGTTTCAGATAATGCTGAAAAGCTGAATGAGCTACGAAAGCTGCATGATGAATATGAAAAGAGCATTACTGAAATAAGAAATGGTATGAAGTCTGTCAGCTATGAGCGTGAAAAGCTGTTACAGGAAAAAAGCAGATTGGATGAAAGAAAGGCATCAAAGCAAAAGGATTATGACAGTATTATCGCTCAATTGTGGGAGGAATATGAGTTATCCCGTTCTGAGGCACAGACCTTTGCCGAGAAGATAACCGATATGGTAACTGCAAGGAAGGAGCTTAATGAACTGAAGGCTGAGATTAAGGTACTTGGAAATGTCAATGTTTCAGCAATTGAGGAGTACAAAGAGGTTTCAGAAAGATATAAATTTCTCTCAGAACAGCTTGATGATGTCAAGGCGTCTAAAAGAGAGCTGGAAAAGCTTATTGCGGATTTGACGCAGGAAATGCAGCGAATTTTCCTAGATAGCTTTAATAATATCAATGAGCAGTTCAAGCGAATTTTCGTGGAGCTTTTTGGGGGAGGCAAGGCAGAGCTTGTGCTTTGTGAGCCTGAAAATGTTTTAGAATCAGGTATTGAAATTGTTGTTGCACCTCCGGGAAAGGTCATAAAAAATCTTATTTCACTTTCAGGTGGAGAACAGGCATTTGTTGCAATAGCAATTTACTTTGCAATTTTGACAGTAAGACCGGCACCGTTTTGTATACTTGATGAGATTGACGCTGCACTTGATGAGGTAAATGTGCTGAAGTACGCACAGTATCTTAAAAAATTCACTGATACAACGCAGTTTATTCTTATAACACATAGACGAGGCAGTATGGAGGTTGCAAATGTCTTATATGGTGTAACTATGCAGGAAGATGGTGTGTCAAAGCTATTGAAGCTGGAACAGGTTGATTTTTTGGAAGAAAGGTAGTATTATAATGGTGTGATTGCCATAAAGGAGTAAAAGAATTATTGGAATAAATTTATTCAGGTTGTAAAGGAGAGTTTATGGGTATATTTAATAAAATTAAACAGGGTCTACTTAAAACTAAAAACTCTATGGTTAAGAAGATAGAAAGGGTTGTAAACTCTTTCACCAAAATTGATGAAGAGCTTTTTGAACAGCTTGAGGAAACTATGATTTTAAGTGATGTTGGAGTTGAAACTTCTGTTAAGATATGTGAAGCCTTAAGAAAAAAAATTAAGGAATATGGTGTCACAGACCCTGCAGAGATAATGGGACTTTTGCAGGAGATTGTTTCTGAAATGATGGGTGATGATGTAGGAATTGATTTATCTACAACACCATCAGTTATACTTGTAATTGGAGTGAATGGTGCTGGTAAAACCACCACAATTGGTAAGATGTGTCATAACTTTAGGCAGGAGGGTAAAAAGGTTTTGGTTGCCGCAGCTGATACTTTTAGAGCAGCTGCAATTGACCAGCTTGAGGTATGGACACAGCGTGCTGGCGTGGATATAATTAAGCATGCTGAGGGCTCAGACCCTGCGGCAGTGATTTATGACGCTATTGCAGCAGCTAAGGCTAGAAAATGTGATGTTGTGGTATGCGATACTGCTGGGCGACTTCATAATAAGAAAAACCTTATGGATGAGCTTGCAAAGATAAACAGGATAATAGAAACTCAGGCTGAGGGTTGTGCAAAGGAGGTTCTTTTGGTACTTGACGCCACAACTGGGCAGAATGCTGTTAATCAAGCAAGATTGTTTAGTGAAGTTGCTAATATCACAGGAATAGTGTTAACAAAGCTTGATGGTACTGCTAAGGGTGGAATTGTTATTTCTATTAAAAATGAATTAGGAATACCTGTAAAGCTTATAGGTGTCGGAGAACAGATTGATGATTTACAGCCATTTGATTCAAAAAGCTTTGTAACAGCATTGTTTGAGAAATCAGATTCTGGTGAGGAAGTAGAAGATGAGTAATAAAATTGTACTTGCGTCAAATAATAATCATAAATTGCGTGAAATATCGGAAATACTTGAGCCATTGGGTTTTACCGTTATTTCACAGTTACAGGCTGGGATATCGCTTGAGGTTGATGAAATAGGAACGACCTTTGAGGAGAATGCTGCATTGAAGGCAAGGGCGATATATCAGATTTACAAAACTGCTGTCATTGCTGATGATAGTGGGCTTGAAGTGGATTATTTGAATAAGGCTCCCGGCGTCTATTCAAGCAGATATGCTGGTGAGAATGCTACTGACAAGGAAAAATGTGAAAAGCTGTTGAGTGAGCTTGAGGGTGTTCCAATGGAAAAGCGAACAGCTCGTTTTGTGAGTGTAATTTGTTATATTGATAAGGATGGAAAAGAGCATATTGTTCGTGGTGAATGTGAGGGATATATAGGCTTTGAGCCTCGTGGAGAGAACGGTTTTGGATATGACCCAATTTTTATGTATGGAGATAAGTCATTTGCTGAAATTTCAGCGGAAGAAAAAAATTCAGTCAGTCACAGAGCAAATGCTATGAGAAAGTTTGTTAAATTGATTGGGGAATAAAAAAACCTTTTTAAATTTATACAATTAAAGGAGAATTTATGTTAACAAGTAAACAAAGAGCTAAATTAAAAGGTATTGCAAGTACAACTGATACTATTTTTCAAATAGGCAAGGGAGGTATTCAAGATACGCTGATAAAACAGGTTGATGATGCTATAAGGGTGCGTGAGCTAGTAAAGATAAAGGTGCTTGAGAATTCAAGCTATAACGCAAAGCAGGCCGCTGAGGAATTGGCAGAGAAAACAGGTTCTGAGGTGGTACAGGTTATTGGAAACAAGCTTGTGCTTTACAGAAAAAATATAAAGGAGCCTGTAATAGAACTATAATGAAAAAAATAGGAATTTTTGGAGGCAGCTTTAATCCAATACACAATGGGCATATTCATCTTGCAAAGGTTGTAAAGGATGAATTATGCCTTGATAAGGTAATCTTTGTTCCGTCAAATAATCCGCCGCATAAGGATGACGATGAATTTGAAAGCAATGAGGACAGGCTTGAGATGTGCAGGCTTGCAATAGCAGATTCTGATGGCTTTGAGGTTAATGATTTTGAGCTTCAAAGGGAGGATGTAAGCTATACTGTTTACACAATAAGGCATTTTAAGGAGGCTTATCCTGATGATAAGCTATACCTTCTTTTGGGAAGCGATATGCTACTTAGCTTTGATACATGGTTTAGATTTGATGATATATTGAAAAATACTGCACTTGCTGTTGTTTCCCGTAAGAAGGATGATATGAAGAGGCTTTATGAAAAGGCAGAGGTTTTATCAGCCTTTGGTGAGATAAATGTTCTTAATGCAAGACCAGTTGAATTATCATCTACTGAAATTAGAAAAAAAATAAGAAATAATGAAGAATATTCTTGCTATTTAGAAAAAAAAGTTGTAAAATATATTAGGTTGAACAACTTGTATTCTGATGGTACTAATAAATAGAAGGAATGCGGGTTTTACGATTAAATTATTTTCAGAGGTGGTTTTTTGGAAATAGACACAAAAAAGCTAAAGGCTTTTCTTAAACAAAGATTATCGGAAAAAAGGTATATACATTCCCTTAATGTTGCATTAGAATGTGTGAAATTAGCTGAAGCTTATGGCGAGGATACTAAGAAGGCATATTTTGCAGGACTAATGCACGATGTGTGTAAGGAGTTATCATTTGATGAACAGCATAAGCTGCTTGAAAACAGTCAGTTTAAAATTGATGATATCGAGCGTGCATCAAAACCTTTATGGCATGCGATTGCGGGTGCTGTTTATGTAAGGGATGAATTGGGTGTTACGGATAGCGAGATACTTAATGCAATCAGATTTCATACCACTGGTCGTGCTGGTATGTCAAGATTTGAGGAGATAGTTTATCTTGCTGATTTGATTTCGATAGATAGGGATTATAAGGATTTAGGGAAAATGAGAAGGCTTGCATATTCGGATATAAGTGAAGCAATGCGTGAAGCGATAGCTTATTCAATCCACAGTGTTATTAAAAAAAATGTTTATTTGCCACGACATACAGTTGAAGCTTATAACAGCTATTTATATGCAATGGGAAAATAACATTTAGTTTGAATTAAGGAGAAAGCAAAATGGCAAATGAAAAAAAGAAAAGAAAAAAAAAGCGTAGGAAAATGAACACTAAGGAAAGAATTATTTCCGCTGTTGTAATTACATTAGGAGTGGTTTGTGTTGGATTAATGGGATTTCAGCTGCTTATGGACTGGAAACCACTTGATGATTTGGGTCCGTACTCCAATGATGGTTTGTTTGCAAATCCTAACAGTGAATCAGCAACTTTGGATAAGAATAAAAATGAAGATACTGTAAATGCTGAATATGTCAATATTCTTTGTTTAGGCTTTGATGAGGATGAAATCAGAACAGATGTAATCATGTTGGTTTCTTTAAATAAGAAAACAAGTGAAATGAATATTTTACAAATTCCGAGAGATACTTATATTCCTAATTTGGGAAGTACAGAAAAGATAAATTCTGCTTATACTGCTGCTGGGGATAAATCAGGAATTCAGAATGTGGTTACGACTATCAATAAACAGTTCCAACTTCCTGTTCACTACTATGCGGCAATTGGCTGTGATGACATTGTTGAGATAGTTGACAAGGTAGGGGGAGTTCCTATTGATATCCCCGAACAAATAATTTATGAGGGTGGTAAGGTTATCAATCCAGGACCACAGGTTCTGACAGGAGAACAGGCTGAATGGTTTGTAAGATATAGAAAAGTATATGCACAAGGCGATTTAGGCCGTATGAAGACTCAAAGAATATTCCTAGCAGCTTGTATGGCGAAGGCTAAGGATTTAGGCTTGTCAGAGGTAGTATCGCTTATTCCGACAGTTGCAAACAATGTAAGTACAGATATGTCGATAGCTGAGATGAAGGAAATGGCAGGTATTGTTTTGAATTTTGATTTGAATAAATGTACATTTTATATGCTACCTGGTGAGGGTAATGTTACAACTGACAGAGGCCAATCAGTTTATAGCGCACATAAGCAAGAGGTTGCTGATTTGTTGAATGAGAAGTTCAGACCTAATGGACAGTATATTGATGCAGCCGATTTAGAAGTTTATGAGTTGCGTAATACTACGGATTACTTTGATGATGACACAAGCACCTTTGGCGATATAATTAATGGAAATTTACCGGATGTTCCAAGAGATTATAGTAGAGCACCTGAATATAATTAAAAAATAAATAGGAGGCGTTTATGACACAAAAGGAAGTAATAACGAGGATTGTAAAGACTCTTGATTCAAAAAAAGCTGAGGATATACAGATAATCGGAATAAAGGATTTGACAATAATAGCTGATTATTTTATAATTGCAAATGGTACAAGTACAACACATACCAAAACATTGGCAGATGAGGTTGAGCATCAGCTTTCAAAGGCAGGCGTTAATCCAACCAGAGTTGAAGGCTATAATGGTGCAAGCTGGATAGTGCTTGATTACTCTGATATTATTGTCCATATCTTTTATAAGGAAACAAGGGATTTCTACAAGCTTGAAAGATTATGGTCCGATGGTGAGTATCTTGATGTTAATGAATTCTTGGGAGAAGAATAAGAAGGAGTCGAAATAAATGAATAAATATGATTTCAGTTCGATTGAAAGGAAATGGCAGAAGTATTGGGATGAGAACAAGACATTCTCAGCAACAAATGATTACACAAAACCAAAGTTTTATGCGTTGGTTGAGTTCCCATACCCATCTGGTCAGGGGTTGCATATAGGACATCCTCGTCCATATACTGCAATGGATATTGTTTCTAGGAAAAGGCGTATGGAGGGATATAATGTTCTTTTTCCTATGGGATGGGATGCATTTGGCTTGCCAACTGAAAATTATGCGATAAAGAATAAGATTCACCCTGCAATCGTTACTGAAAACAATATTAAGCGATTTAAGGAGCAGTTAAAGGCATTAGGCTTGTCCTTTGACTGGGATAGGGAAATTGATACAACTGATCCTGAATATTTTAAATGGACACAGTGGATTTTCTTGCAGATGTTCAAGAAGGACCTTGCATATAAAAAGGAAATGGCTGTAAACTGGTGTACATCATGTAAGGTTGTTTTGGCAAATGAGGAAGTTGTAGGTGGAGTATGTGAACGCTGTGGCGGTGAAGTTGTACGCAAGGTTAAGTCACAGTGGATGCTAAAAATTACTGAATATGCACAGCGTTTGCTTGATGATTTGTCAGAAGTGGATTATCTTGAAAAGATTAAAGCTACACAGACAAACTGGATTGGTCGTTCAACAGGAGCTGAGGTTGATTTTATAACAACTACTGGAGATGTGTTGAAGATTTATACAACAAGACCAGATACTCTATTTGGTGCTACTTATATGGTAATTTCTCCTGAGCATCCTTTGATTGAAAAATGGGCTGATAAGCTTTCAAATATTGATGAAATTAGGGATTATCAGGAGAAGGCAGCACATAAATCCGACTTTGAGCGTACTGAAATGGCGAAAGAAAAAACAGGTGTTGAACTAAAGGGTGTAAAGGCGGTTAACCCTGTTAACAATATGGCAATACCAATTTTTATATCGGATTATGTACTTATGTCATATGGAACCGGTGCAATTATGGCTGTACCTGCACATGATACTCGTGACTACGATTTTGCAAAGGCATTTAATTTGCCTATCGTTGAGGTTGTAAAGGGCGGAAACATTGAGGTTGAAGCATTTACAGACTGTGAAACAGGTGTTATGGTTAACAGTGGATTTCTCAACGGTTTATCAGTTGAGGAAGCACAGGAGAAAATTAAAAAATGGCTTGAGGAAAACAATAAGGGTGTTCGCAAGGTAAATTACAAGCTTCGTGACTGGGTTTTCTCACGCCAGCGTTATTGGGGAGAGCCTATTCCTATTGTTCATTGTGAAAAATGTGGATATGTTGCGTTGCCAGAAAGTGAATTGCCATTGAAATTGCCTGAGGTTGAAAGCTATATGCCTACTGATAATGGTGAAAGTCCATTGTCAACGCTTGAGAGCTTTATAAATACAACTTGTCCTGCTTGCGGAGGTCCGGCTAAGCGTGAAACAGATACAATGCCACAGTGGGCTGGTTCATCATGGTATTATTTAAGATATTGTGATCCACATAATAAGGAGGCATTAGCTTCAAAAGAGGCACTAAATTATTGGATGCCTGTTGACTGGTATAATGGAGGAATGGAGCATACAACTCTTCATTTACTTTATTCACGTTTTTGGCATAAGTTCTTGTATGATATTGATGTTACATCACAAAAAGAGCCATACATGAAGAGAACAAGTCATGGAATGATTTTAGGTGAAGATGGACAGAAGATGTCAAAATCAAGAGGAAATGTAATTAATCCGGATGATGTTATTAAGGTTTACGGCGCTGATACATTGCGTTTATACGAAATGTTTATTGGTGACTTTGAAAAGACAGCTCCTTGGAGTACATCGAGCATAAAGGGATGTAAGAGGTTCTTGGACAGAGTCTGGGCATTACAGGATTGCCTGATTGATGGCGATGATTATCGTGAAGAGCTAAGGACAAATTTCCATAAGGCTATTAAAAAGGTATCTGAAGATATAGAAAGCTTAAAATTTAATACCGCTATTGCTACAATGATGGCATTGGTAAATGATATTTATGTAGTTGGAACAATTAACAAAAAAGAATATAGAGATTTGTTGATAATGCTTAATCCATTTGCACCACATATAACTGAGGAATTGTATGAAATTGTAGGCTATGATGGTGTGTTAAATCAGCAGTCATGGGTAAAATATGATGAGGCATTCTGCGTTGATGACACTGTTGAGATTGTAATCCAGATAAATGGCAAGGTAAAGGATAGGATTATGGTTAATAAGGATTTAAATCAGGATGAGGTTTTGGAAGTTGCCAAAAAAGCACCTAAGATTGCAGAGGCATTAGATGGGAAAAGTATTATAAAACAAATATATGTACCAAATAAGCTGGTTAATTTTGTAGCAAGATGACAAAGTTTTAATAAAGTCTTGACAATGTAGAAGCTGTGTGATAATATAATATATATGTTATGAAAATGCATTGCTCAAATAAGTTCAAGATGTTGATAACTGGCGTTTAAGCTATTTGCTTTAACGTTTAAGTATAAAAACCTCTGTCTTAGTGGCAAAGGGAGGGAAATAAGTGGCAGAAGTTCGTGTAGGAAAAAATGAAAGTTTGGATACAGCTCTTAAGAGATTTAAGAGATCTTGTGCGAAGGACGGCGTAATTGCTGAAGTTCGTAAAAGAGAACATTACGAAAAGCCTTCAGTAAGACGTAAGAAAAAATCTGAGGCAGCTCGTAAGCGTAAATATTAATAATAATTTGTCCGTGATTATTGGACATATGGGCATATTAAGTGCCGTTATGAAAAGAAAAGGTAAAGGCGAGCATTGTGCTCGCTTTTTATTTACATTTAGTTTTCAATTAAATAAGGAGATTAATATGCTTTTTAAGGCAAATATAGCGTTGAAATCTGTTTTGGATATTACGCCTGAATTGTTGGAGGGTAATGGGATTAAAGGGCTGATACTGGATTTGGATAATACCCTTACAACACATGATAATCCGAAACCAGCTGATGGAGTGCTGGAGTGGATTGATACGATGAAAAGGGCTGGAATCAAGCTGATGATTGTATCGAATAATCATGATTATAGAGTTAAGCCATTTGCGGATATGTTGGGATTACAGTTTGTTTCAGAGGGGCGCAAACCGCTTTCAAAGGGTATTAATGAGGCACAAATACGAATGAATATTCCTTTTTCACAGCTTGCTGTTGTAGGTGACCAGCTTTTTACGGATATACTTGGAGCAAATCTTAAAAGGATAAAAAGTATTTATGTTAAACCAATTGAATATGAAGAAGCTACATTTTTTAAAATAAAAAGGAAAGCAGAGAAATTATTTTTACCCAAAGATTTATAGGCATTACTTATAACACATGGAGGGCAATATAATGAAGGCATCAAAAAAAGTGTTGGTAATTCATGGACCGAATTTAAATTTATTAGGCGAGCGTGAACCAGGAGTTTACGGTGATCAGAGCTTTGAGAATGTAAATAAATCTATAATAGAAAAGGCTGAAAAGTTGAATGTTGAATGTGAAATATTTCAGTCCAATCATGAGGGAGAAATAATTGACAAGCTACATTCTGCAAGACATATTTTTGATGGTATAGTAATTAATGCAGGTGCATATACTCATTATAGTTATGCAATTAGAGATGCTATTTCTGCTATAAAAATACCATGTATTGAGGTGCATATTAGTAATGTTTTTGCAAGAGAAGAATTTAGGTCTAAATCAGTAATAGCACCTGTATGTATTGGTAGTATTTGTGGGTTTGGCATAGAAAGCTATATACTTGCATTGCAGGTATTAAGTAACAGGTGATAAAATGTATAGAATAGAAGAGATGTTTAATAAACTGCCTTATGAAGTTGATTGTGCACTAATTACATCTGATAAAAACCGTCAATACTTTACAGGGCTGAAGTCTTCAGCGGGAACATTACTATGCTTTCGTGAAAAGTCGTATCTTATTATTGATTTCAGATATATAGAAAAGGCAAAAGCTACGGTAAAAAGCTATGAGGTTATTGAGCAGGATAGCATATTTAAACAGATAGAGAATTTAATAAAAAAGCATGGTGCTAAGAGAATTGCTGTTGAAGCAGATAAAATGACTATAAGCGAGCTAAACTCATATAGTACAAAACTGAGTGAATGTGAGTTTGATACTTCTGATAGCCTGAGTAAAGTAATTTCCAGAATGAGAATGGTAAAGGACAAGCACGAAATTGAAAAGATTTCACAAGCGCAGGAAATTGCTGAAAAAGCATTTGAGCATATACTTGATTTTATAAAAGTAGGTCGTACTGAGCGTGAAATAGAGCTTGAGCTTAATTGGGCCATGCTGAAAAATGGTGCTGAGGCAATTTCATTTGATTCAATTGTACTTTCAGGTAAGAATACCTCTATGCCGCATGGAGTTCCATCTAATAAAAGGGTGGAGTCGGGGGATTTCGTACTGATGGATTTTGGAGCAGTAATTGATGGCTACCATAGCGATATGACAAGGACTGTTTGTGTGGGTAAGCCAACTGCTGAAATGATAAATGTGTATTCCATAGTTTTAAGCGCACAGGAAAATGCTATTAAATCAGCACGAGCAGGTATAAGAGGCAAGGACTTGGACAGGTCTGCAAGAAAGATAATTGAGGATGTAGGCTATGGCAGTGCATTTGGGCATTCGCTGGGGCATGGAGTGGGACTTGATATTCATGAAATGCCGACTGCCTCACAAATGTCAGAAACTATACTTGAAAAGAACATGCTTGTAACAATTGAACCAGGAATATATTTGCCTGAAAAATTTGGTGTTAGAATTGAAGATTTGGTAGTAATAAAAGAAGATTTTTGTATAAATCTCAACAAAACATCAAAAAAAATGATTTGTATATAATTATTTTGCGTTTAGGTCTTGCAATATATTAAGATTTATTGTAAAATGTAAAAAGTGATAGTAATGTGTGTGCTAAATTCTAGCAGTTATATTGCAATTATTTTATAGCATTATTTGGAGGTATTTATAATGATTTCAGCTGGCGATTTTCGTAATGGTATTACTTTTGAAATGGATGGTAATGTAGTTCAGGTAATTGAGTTCCAACATGTAAAGCCAGGTAAGGGTGCAGCATTTGTTAGAACTAAGATTAAGAATGTAATAAGTGGTTCTGTAACTGAAAAAACATTCAGTCCGACTGACAAATTCCCTACAGCTTTTGTAGAGAGAAAAGATATGCAATATCTTTATAGTGATGGTGATTTGTACTATTTTATGGATAATGAATCTTATGAGCAAATTCCAATAAATAAGAGTATTTTAGGTGATAACTTTGCATTTGTAAAAGAAAATATGGAGGTAAAGGTTTTATCCTATAAGGGAAATGTATTTGGTGTTGAGCCTCCAAACTTTGTTGAGCTTGAGGTTATTGCAACTGATCCGGGCTTTAAGGGAGATACAGCTACAAATACTACAAAACCTGCAACAGTTGAAACAGGAGCTGAAGTAAAGGTTCCATTGTTTATTGAAATTGGAGATAGAATTAAGATTGACACAAGAACAGGTGAATATATGGAGCGTGCATAAAATTCAGTATTGTACGCAAAATTAAGATGTGTATACGAGATTTTAATATCGCGTAAAAAAATTAAGAGGAGGGGTTTAAATGAAACTTGGCGAAAAGGTGTCCTATTTACAAGGAATGGTAGATGGTCTTGATATTGACGGCTCTACAAAAGAGGGTAAGACATTGATTCAGATGGTTAGTGTATTGCAGGAAATGGTGCTTTATATTGATGACTTGCAAACCCAGATAGATGAATTAACTGAGCTTACAGATATTCTTGATGCTGACTTAGGAGATGTGGAAGAAGTTCTTTTTGATTGTTGTGACGATGACGATGAATGTGATTGTTGTTGTTGCGATGATGACGATTATGAGGATTTTAATGAAGATGAGCTTTACGAGGTAACCTGTCCTACTTGTGAAGATGTTATTTTACTTGATGAAGAAATGCTTGAAGAGGGCTCAATGGATTGTCCAAATTGTGGTGAGTCACTTGAATTTGATTTTGATGAGATAGAATTAAATGATATAAATTCTGATGAAGATAAGGAATAATATCAGTATGAATTAAAATATAATATTTAAGTTTCAGGGCGGAGTGAAAGTCTCCACCGGTGGTAATAGCGAAAGCTGAGTCCACGAGTGCGGTAACGCATTGACTTTGGTGAAATCCCAAGACCGACGGTATAGTCCGGATGGAAGAAACTAAATTGTACTAGGTGAAAAATATTTCATTTGGTATATTTACGCCCATAGTTTTACTATGGGCTTTTGTTTTTCATTCATAATATATCATATATCGGTGTTGGATTTTATAATAATTTTTTTGGAGGTTATATTATGGAAAACACAATTGCACAAAAGAGTAAAGGACATTTATCAGTTCGGAATATGTGCATTATAGCTGCACTTTCAGCATTAGCGGCAGTAGTAATGCTGTTTGAGATACCATTATGGTTTGCACCTAGCTTTTATGAAATTGATTTAAGTGAAGTTATAGTGCTTATTGGTGCATTTTCATTGGGTCCTATTGCTGGGATTGTTATTGAGGCATTAAAGGTTGTAATAAACACATTGTTTAATGGAACGACTACAGGATACATAGGGGAGTTATCTAATTTTGTTGTAGGCTGTACATTCATTTTACCTGCATCAATAATTTATCACTTAAAGAAGACAAGAAAGACTGCATTAATTGGGTTGATAATAGGTACTATTACATTGACCGTTGTAGGAAGCCTTATGAATTACTATGTTTTGCTTCCTGTATATTCAAGGTTCTATGGGGCACCAATTGAGGCATTTATTGAGAAGGGAACAGAAAAAAACCGTTTAATAAAGGATTTAAAGAGTTTTGTATTACTCGCAACAGCACCATTTAATTTTGTAAAGGGTATTCTTTCATCTGCAATAACCTTTTTAATATATAAAAAAATAAGTGTGATTTTGCATAAGGATTAGAAAAAACAGAAATCCCTGTATCTTTTTGATACAGGGATATTTTTAAATATAATTGTTTAGTCCTTGAATACAGCACCCCTTGCACCACTTGTAACTAGGCTTGCATAACGCTTTAGATAGCCTTTAAGCTCCTTTTTAAGTGGAACAAAATCTGCACGTCTTTTTTCTAGTTCAGCTTCATCAACAAGAACATCAATTCTTTTGTTAGGGATATCGATACTGATTATATCGCCGTCTTTGATAAGACCAATATTTCCACCCTCAGCAGCTTCAGGTGAAACATGCCCAATTGCAGCACCCCTTGTAGCACCGCTAAAGCGACCATCTGTTATAAGAGCAACAGTTTTATCGAGTCCCATACCAGCAAGTGTAGCGGTAGGCATAAGCATTTCACGCATACCAGGACCACCTTTAGGACCTTCATATCTGATTACAACAACATCTCCATCAACAATTTTGCCGTTTAAGATTGCTGATAAAGCAGCCTCTTCGCCATCAAAAACCTTTGCAGCTCCTTTATGCACCATCATTTCAGGAGCAACAGCACCTTGCTTTACAACAGCGCCATCAACAGCGATATTCCCTCTTAAAATAGCGATTCCGCCATCCTTACGAATAGGATTGTCCAATGTATGAATAACAGTTCCATCAGGTTCTGGAGCATTTATAAGTCGTTCTGCCTGTGTTCCAGTAACAGTGATTGTATCTGTGTTTATAAGATTAGCTTTAGATAATTCCTTCATTACAGCTTGTATTCCACCATAAAAATCGAAATCTTCAATAAACATTTCTCCTGCTGGATTTAGTTTGCAAAGTTGAGGAGTAGTTCTGGAAATTTCATCAATTTTGTCAAGGTTAATATCGCATTTTGCCTCATGTGCAACTGCTGTAAGATGTAAAACAGTATTAGTTGAACAGCCCAATGCATTTTCAACTCTCAATGCATTTTCAATACCTTTTTCAGTGATAATATCACGAGGTTTTATATCCTTTTTTACAATTTCAATAATTTTTTCACCAGACATTTTTGCAAGACGAATTCTTTCGCTTGATGTAGCAAGAGCAGTTCCTGCTCTAGGTAGCGCAAGACCGATTGCTTCTGTAATACAGTTCATGGAGTTTGCAGTAAACATTCCAGAGCATGAGCCACAGCTAGGGCAAGAGTTATTTTCATATTCTAGAAGTTGTTCATCATCGATATTTCCTCTTGCGTGTGCGCCGACTGCCTCAAAAACATCATTCAAGCTAACTCTTTTGTTGCCAACTCTGCCAGCCTCCATAGGACCACCGCTTACGAAAATACTAGGTATATTAAGCCTGCAGGCTGCCATTAGCATACCTGGAACAATTTTATCACAGTTAGGGATAAAAACAATTCCATCAAGCGGATGAGCAGTAAGCATTACTTCAATACTATCAGCAATCAGTTCTCTTGAACAGAGTGAATAACGCATGCCGTCATGGTTCATTGCAATACCATCACATACACCTATTGTAAAGAATTCAAAAGGAACTCCACCCGCATTTCTTATACCATCCTTAACAGCCTGTCCAATTTCGTGGAGGTGCTTATGACCTGGTACATAGTCGCTTGCAGCATTTACAACAGCGATAAAAGGCTTTTTCATTTCGCTATCAGTAACACCCAGTGCTTTGAGCAATGAACGATGAGGGGCTCTTTCAGGACCACTTTTTATTAAATCACTTCTCATGTTAAATCCTCCTAAATTATGGATTACCAATATGTTAAATGCTAATTTGCTTGACCTAGAAATGCAGCACCGATAATTCCTGCGTCATTTCCAAGACTTGCGATAACAATTTCTGTATTCTTTTCTGAGTTTTTAGAATAAATTTCTTTAGCAACCAATTCCTTTACAGGTAGAAGCAATGTATCGCCTTCATTGCATACTCCTCCACCAATGCAGAGGATATCAGGTTGGAAGATGTTTATAACATTTGTAATACCACAAGCAAGGTATTTAATGAATTTGTTTACAACCTCTATTGCAGTCTTATCCCCAGCTCTCATGCCGTCAAATGAAGTTTTAGCAGAAACCTTTCCGTTTCTCTCATTAGCATATTTCCACATAATAGTGTCCTTCTCCTTTTCCATTGCCTCTTTAGTCATGCGGATAAGTCCTGTTGCAGATGAAAACACCTCAAAACAGCCCTTTCTACCACATGAACATTGAGGACCATCAACGGAAATAACAGTATGGCCAATTTCAGCCCCAGCAGAATTAGAGCCGGAATAAATTTTACCATCAATAATAATTCCTCCGCCGACACCTGTTCCAAGAGTAATACATACTGCATTATTAGCACCCTTAGCAGAACCAGCAACAAACTCACCATAAGCAGCAGCGTTTGCATCGTTCTCAATGAAAACAGGCTTTTTGATATGCTTTTGTATGTATTTTACCATAGGTGTATTTAAAAAGCCTAAGTTATTTGAATATTCGATAACACCAGTTTTATTGTTAGCTATTCCAGGAGTACCCACTCCAATCCATTCAATATCATCAACAGTTAAATCAGCATTTTTTATTGCATTAAGAGCAACCATTGCCATATCGTCAGCAATTTCAGTATCAGGTCTTGGGCAGTTTGTTTTAGTACTTGCCTTTGATATTATTTCATAATTTTCATTTAAGACTCCAGCAACAATATTTGTTCCGCCCAAATCAATACCAACATAATACTTCATAATAAATCCTCCGTAAAATAATTTTTTATATTTAATGTGCCTTAGATTTCTATACCTGTATAAATAATATCTGCGTTACCAATAATTTCATACTCCCCGAATTCAGCGGGAATAAAGATACTATCTCCTTTTTTGAATTGGATAGAATTTCTGTTTTCGGCAAGTCCATTCAAAGTTCCTTCGCCATCAAGTACAAGGATGCTGTTAAATGAGTTTTTATCTGCATTAAGTAAGGCCTTGCTTTTTAATTTAATATTATATGTTGTAAAATATTCACATTCAGAAAGTAGCCTTATATTATATCCATCATGTTTTACAATGGGAATTTCAAGGTATTTTCTTGCAGGGCATAAATCAGTAACCTCAACAGCCTTATCAATATGCAATTCTCTTGGCTTGCCGTCATTTCCGACTCGTCCATAGTCATAAATTCTATATGTTGTGTTAGAATTTTGCTGTATTTCGGCAATAAGAATACCTTTACCTATTGCATGCAGGGTACCAGCCTCAATAAAAAACACATCGCCTTTTTTTACATTTACTTTATTTACAACCTCAAGCAGAGTGTCATTTTTGATATGTTCTATAAATTTATCCTTAGTGATATTTTCCTTAAATCCATAGAGCAGACTTGCTCCCTCATCGCAATCCACGATATACCACATTTCAGTTTTGCCGTATTCACCCTCAACTCTCAATGCATAGTCATTATCAGGATGAACCTGAACTGAAAGATTGTCTTTAGCATCAATTAGCTTTATAAGAATGGGGAAACTATTAAATTTATCGCAGGCGCTTCCAAGTACTTGCTTTCCTACCTTTTCGATATATTCTGCTAATGTTAAGCCAGCATACTCACCATTTTCAATAATTGAATTACCGTCCTTATGGCAGGCTAATTCCCAGCTTTCAGCTATTTTATCATAATTGCATTTTTTGTTATATTCGTCACGGAGTCTAGTTCCGCCCCAAATATAATCCTTAAATTCAGGTATTAGCTTTAACGCTTCCAAGAAAGCACCTCCAAATCTAATTTTACACTTTAAAGACATTATTATTATATCAAAATAATTTATGAAAATCAATCATTATGTCATGAAAGTTTCAACATTAATCATAACCTTGTGTTATGAGTTTAATTTTAAAAGTAAATAAAATTAAACAACACTCAAACCATCAGGTTTGGGTGTTGTTTCCCTGTGTATATTTTTATTGTTATCCCTCAACCTGTTTTCCGAGAAACTGAACGGATGCCTGAATCAAGCTAATTTGTAACTCAGTAGCTGTTTTAGTATTATCATCTGGCTCCATAAAAGCAACAGCGCCTATAATATCACCTGAAGAAATAATAGGTTGACATGCAATAGCAGCCTTATCAATTCCTTCAACAGGTATGAATCTAGAATCATTTTCTCCAGTAGCATAATGTTGTTTACGGTTTGACATTAGGTCCTCAAGCTGTGCTGATGCACGGCGCTCAATATATTCCTTTCTTTGTAAACCAGCAACTGCTACAACATGGTCTCTATCAAAAACTACAACAGGACAACCAGCTAACTTATACATAATATCTGCAACTTGAGTTGCATTATCAGACATTTCATTAATAGCGGAATATTTTTTAAAAATAACCTCTCCATCGTTACTTGTGTAAATTTCAAGAGGGTCACCTTCACGAATTCGCATAGTTCGTCTTATTTCTTTTGGAATAACTACGCGTCCAAGATCGTCAATTCTTCTTACAATTCCAGTAGCTTTCATTAATATTACCTCCAAAATACATTGATTATAAATAGAAAATAGATTATAATAGATGACTTTACACGGTAGACAACATAATTTTTAAAGTATAAGCAGGGTTGCTTTTCTATTGTTTGCCTTTATGAGCGAATTATACATAAATTTTATATTTTGGCTATAAAATTTACAATGTAAGATTTGGAGAAAAAATAAGAAATTTAGTTCTCAACATATAAAATAGGATACAGGCTATCATATGGCTTTACGGCTTCTGGAAAGGTATTTGCATATGTAATTATTTCGTCAAGCAGTTCATTTTTTAAAAAGGCAACGAGGTTACTTAACGGCTGATTAAACATTTCCTTGCATATGGGGGAGATGGTTATAACTCTTTTTCCGCAAAGGTTCATAATTCTGAAAGGCCATATTTTGCAGTCAAATGGCTTTTCATCACCAAGCATACAGCCCTTATCATGGTCAAGTACGGGGCAGTAAAAAAGTTCATTCTTGTTTAATTCTTTTATTTTAAAGCTATAGGAATTATCTTTTTTTATGATTTTGATATCGGGGTTGATGGTAAACATGTGCTCTACATTGGTACGGGTAAGTATGGGAGTTTCCCAGACATCATATCGGTCAAAGGCACAGCAAACCTTACATTCAGCACAAGTTTTATTATCAAGTATTTTCTTCAGCATAAATTATCAGTCCAATCTTAAATAATATTATATAAATTAATTATAAAACTAATTGTAAAAAAATTCAAGAAAAATAATCCAAAATAGTGGGAAATTATCAAAGCGGTACAGTAATAGTCTGGACCGCTTTATCAAGGATTTTTATAAAAACAGATAGTAGATGAGTCCGTAGATGATAGATGCAGCAACGCCGTATAGTATTACAGGTCCAGCAATGGTGAAAATCTTTGCCCCAACGCCAAGCACGAAGCCTTCAGTTTTACACTCAAGGGCAGGTGAAACAACGGAGTTTGCAAAGCCTGTTATAGGGACAAGTGTTCCAGCGCCAGCGTGTTTAGCTAGCTTTTCATACAAGCCAAAGCCAGTAAGAACTGCGCTTGTAAGAATGAGAATTATTGAAACCCAAGTGCTTGCAGATACTTTATCAAAATTATATCTTTCAAAAACTTTAAGAATCACTTGACCAATTGTACAAATAACTCCTCCTACTAAAAAAGCAATAGGTATGTTTTTGAAGCTTTTTGAAGGTGGAGAAGTGCTTTTAACCATCTGGTCATATTGTTGATTTGTAATAGACATAATAATACCTCCTTTTCAAGCATTATTATATCCATTAACCTTATAATTAAACAAATTTTTTTTAATTTATTATGCTTAACTTTTATTTAATTCTATCAGTACAATTTCAGGTGGGTTGAATATTCTGAGCTTGCCTAGACCTCTTGATACTGACATATAAGATGATGAAACAGTGTATATTCCTTTAGAATACTTTGGGAAAAATTTTCTTTCGGGGGAAAGCAATCCACCGATGAGTGGCAAGCGAATAATTCCGCCATGCACATGACCGGACAGGATTAAATCAGCACCCCATCTAGAATATGATTTAGCAAAAAAAGGATTATGCGCAAGTAAAATTGTAAACTCTTTTTTCAAACCAATGGCACTTTCTAAATCGGATAGTTCGTAGGTCCTTAAGTTTTTGTATCCAGTGTCCTTGCGTCGATAGTTTTCCCTAAAAAGTGAAATACCAGCAATTTGTATAGCGTTTTTATCTTTTGTAATCGTATATACTCCGTTATCAAGTAGAGTAACACCCGCACTTTTTGCAGTAGCAAATAGTTTGCTTTTCATATTTGCCGGCATATCGATTTCATGGTTTCCTAGCGAATAGTAAACAGGGCATATTTCGGACAGCTTATTAAGTAAGTTTTCAATGTTTGTGAAATCAGTGCAGTCACGATTTACCATATCACCACACAGCAAAATATAATCAGGTGACTGTTTTTTTACAGCTTTGATAAGATTCTTGTTGTTTTTTCCGAAGGTTTTTTTGTGTAAATCAGCAAGTTGAATAATTCTTAACCCGTTAAATTCCTCAGGCAGCTCATCAAAAGTTAAGATATGCTTTGTAAGCCAGACAGTGTTATTATCAACAAGAAGGTATATAATAAACAGAAGCAATATAACAAAGACAACTTCCATTAGCTTCACCCCATAAAATTATTATTTAAAGTAGTTACTATTATAAACGAAAAGTAGAGAATAATCAATTCAATAGAAAATATAAACGAATTTATTTTGAAAAATCCCAATTAATTTGCTTATAAAAAGCACAATTAATTTTTAAATACCATTGTAAAAATGNAAAAAATGTGATAGTATTATTTAAGAAAAAGNAGTGTAATTTTTAATATTTTTTGTGTAGATATATTTTATGACAAAGAGTTAATTAACAGACTATATACTAATAAAAATAGGAAAATATGGAGGAACTGCAATGGATACAAGCGCAGTTTTATGGTATGAAAGCTCAGCAATAGATTTCAATAGTGCATTGCCTGTTGGTAATGGAAGAATTGGTGGCATGGTTTATGGAAGAGTTGAGGAAGAACTGATAAATTTAAATGAAGAATCAATTTGGTCGGGGGGAAAGAGATATAGGATAAATCCTGATGCAAAGGATAACCTAGAAAATGTGCGGAAATTGCTTTTTGATGGGAAGATAAAAGAGGCTGAAGATTTAGCAATGAAAACCATGACGGGAGTAGGACCTGATTCAAGGCATTATCTTCCACTTGGCGATTTACATATAAGCATGAAAAATGTGGGGAACTATGAAGATTATAAGCGCTATCTTGACTTGAGGAATGCTATATGTACAACAGAATTTGTTGTAGATGGCGTCAGATATGTCAGGGAGGTTTTTGTGTCATACCCTGATGATGTACTTGTTATAAATATCAAAGCAGATAAGCCTAACTCAATAAATATATTTTCAAGGCTGGACAGAGCGTATAATCTTTATGACGATAATCGTCCGTATAATAGCAATACATTGATTTTAACTGCTGGAAGTGGAAGTGCTGATGGGATTTTCTTTTCAGCTGTGTTGTCTGCAGCCTCAAAGGGTGGCAAAATATATACTCTTGGCGGCAGCCTTTATGTCGATAATGCCGATGAGGTAACACTTGTTCTTGGTGTTCAGACGGGATATCGTATGGGTGATTATATAACAGGCACTTTAAATGATGTCCAGAACGCCTTATCATGTGAATATTCTGAATTGAAGTCCAGGCATATTGAGGATTATCAAGAGCTTTTTAACAGAACTAGCTTTTCACTTTGTGATAATAGTGAGGGTGAATCAAAAAGTCCTACTGATGAAAGAATATTAAGGCTTACTAATAATGGCTTTGGTGAAGCAGATCAAGGTAGTGTAAAATATGATAATAAGCTGATAGAGCTTTATTTCAATTACGGACGATATCTTATGATTGCAGCAAGCCGAAGGGGTACGCTTCCTATGAATTTGCAGGGTATATGGAATAAAGATATGCAACCTGCATGGGGTAGCCGTTATTGTCTTAATATTAATACTGAAATGAATTATTGGTGTGCTGAAAGCTGTAATTTGTCTGAATGCCATCTGCCACTGATTGAACATATTGAGAAGATTCGTGAGGATGGCAGAAAAACTGCTCGTGAGATGTATAATTGCAGAGGCTTTGTATGTCATCATAATACTGATATTTGGGGGGATACCGCGCCACAGGATATATATGCACCCGCATCAATATGGCCTATGGGTGCTGCTTGGTTGTGCCTTCATATATTTGAGCATTATGAATATACACAGGACTTAAATTTTCTTGCAGAAAAATATGATACAATAAAGGAAGCTGCTGAATTTTTTGTTGATTTTCTTGTTGAGGATTCGAATGGTAGACTTGTAACCTGCCCATCTGTATCGCCTGAAAATTCATATATTACAGACGACGGGGTAAAGGCAAGCCTTTGTGTCGGGCCAGCAATTGATTCACAGATTATTAAGGCATTATTTAATTGTGTAATTAAGAGTGCGGAAATTTTGGGCAAGGATAAGGTATTTGCTGATAAGCTGAAAGGTATGATTGAAAAGTTGCCTAAAATTGAGGTTGGAAAGTATGGACACATTAAGGAATGGCTTGAGGATTACAGTGACTTTGAGGCTGGACACAGGCATATTTCACAGCTTTTTGCATTATATCCATCAAATGAAATTACTCCTGATAACCCAGTTTTGGCAAAGGCCGCAAGAGCAACACTCATAAGGAGACTTGTGCATGGTGGAGGTCATACAGGCTGGAGTAGAGCATGGATTATCAATTTCTGGGCAAGACTACAAGATGGGCAGATGGTTTTTGAAAATATACAAAAGCTATTAGCAAATTCAACGAATAATAATCTGCTTGCATCACATCCTCCTTTTGAGATAGATGGAAATTTTGGAGGAGTGGCAGGAATTGTAGAGGCGTTAATGCAAAGCCATAATGGTATGATTTATCTTTTACCAGCACTTCCAAGGGAGTGGAAGTGTGGTGAGATAAATGGACTCCGTGCAAGAGGGGGTTTTGAAGTTAGTATTAAGTGGGATGAAAACAGATTAACCTCAGCAGAAATACTGTCGCTTAATGGGAATTCATTCAAGCTAAAAACAAATGTAGATGCAGATGTTTTTTGTAATGAGGTGCTGATTGGCACAAGTATGAGTGATGAGGGATTATTTATTAGTACGAAGGTGGGCGAGAAGTACATAGTAAATTATAGAGGTTGAAGACAATGAGATTGTTAAAGTTTATGACATTAATTTTTACAGCGTTAATGATTTTCTGCTCTTGTTCTCCTATAAACAATTCCCTAAGCAGTAATTACAATAAGGGTAATATAAAGAATGGTGCTCAGGGACCTAAAAACACCTCCATAGGAAATGCTATGGCAGAGGAATATCCTGTGTCTGTTCCTGAAATTAGTAAACAGGAGGTTTCTGTTATGGTTGAAGCAGAAAACTCTGAGTTAATGGGAAATTTGTTTATAAGCGAGGAGAGAGAGGGTTATTCGGGTGACGGATATGTCAGCGGTTTTAATAAAGCCTATGATAATAAAATAAAAATAATGGTAGATGTCGAAACATCACAGCATTATGATATAACCCTTTGCGTTGCATCAAGCAGTAATGTTAAAAATGCATTAATGGTTAATGGAAAAAAGGTTGGCGAATTTGAAATAAGGAAAAATGAAACGGATAAATTTATCAAGGCTACATTTTACGGCTTGTTTTTAGAGGCGGGTACTTCTGAGATTTCCATTAAGGAAATTGATGGGAATATTGATTTGGACTATATCGAGGTTACTGATAATAAAAATCTTGATGAGATAAGTTATGATATAAGTCCTAAGCTTTGTAATGAAAATGCAACTGAAACAACAAAAGAACTCATGAGATATTTAGCAGAATGCTACGGTAAAAGCATTATAACAGGACAATATGCATCAAATGAAAAAAACCTTGAACTTGAGATTATTTATAGTGTGACTGAACAATACCCTGCAATTCGTTTTGGCGATATCGGTGGATATTCACTTAATGGACAGCGTGAAACAAAGGAAACAGAAGCTTGTATTGAATGGAGTAAAAAAGGTGGTATTGTAGGACTCATGTGGTATTGGAATGCCCCTCTTGGTAGACCAAGTGTGTATAAAGCATCCTCTGATTTTAAATTGTTAAAGGCTGTAACTCCTAAGGATATAGCAAAACTCAGCCTTAATGAAATATTCGATTTATATAAGGCTGGTGAAATATCTGCTGAATGTTATGCATTAGTTAAGGATATTGACGCTATTTCTGAGCAATTGAAAATATTACAGGAAAATGATGTCCCTGTTTTATGGCGACCATTGCATGAGGCGGGTGGAGAATGGTTTTGGTGGGGCGGTTCAGGTCCTGAGGCATATCAATGGCTTTGGGGGCTTTTATATTCTCGTCAGACATATTACCATAAGCTTAACAATTTGATTTGGATTTGGAATGGACAGGATAAGGAATATACTGTAAGCAGTAATATGTATGATATTGCATCGCTGGATATTTATCTTACAGGTGAAACAGATTTTGGAAGTCGTGTTGAACAGTATCAATGGCTTAACAATGTAACTGGGTCGAAAAAGCTCTTAGCAATAAGTGAATGTGGTAATGTTCCGAATATAGACAATATGTTTAGGGATAAATCAATGTGGTCTTTTTTTGGACTGTGGTATGGAAATTATATCATGACGACGGATGGAAAATTTTCTGAGGCATATAATTCTGCTGAGCAGCTTAAAAAGGTATATAATTCTGAAGGAACGATAAACCTTTATAAATATATCAACAGGAATAATGCACAAAATGAAAAAAAATAGTTTTTTAAAATGTGAAACTTTTTCTTTATATATGAAGTTAAAATAGTAAGATGATACTGTGATGGTATAATCTTAAAATATATAAAGGAAGGTGTTTTTTATGAATAGTAGGGATTTATTTAAGAAATTCATGTGCGGGATTATGTCAGCAGCAATGATGGCTTCATTAAGTACTGCCGCATTTGCAGTTGAAACAGGCACAAGTTTTACAGTTACCTTAGTACAAACAGAGAAAGAAAAAATTGGTTTGATTGCAAATGTAGTTGAAATAATTAACTCAAAAAGTATTTTGGTTGAGTGGGTTAATGCTACATATGGGCAAACAATTGTTTATTGTGAAGAGATGCCCGATTTAAGGGTTGGAAATTATGCCTATGTTGAATCAGATGGAATTTTTATGGAATCATATCCATTGCAATTGCATGCTGACAGTGTGTTAGTGCTTGAAGAAACAACGGCTCCAGATGAAAATCTTGATATAACTACTTATACTATTTCGGAAACAACTATAAGTACAGACATAAATTCGGAAATAACTGATGTTCTGGAAACAAGTAATTGTTTAGAAGCAAGTGAATTTTGTACAACAGAAATACAGACTAGTGAATCCTGTACTTATGATGAATCTTCTTGCGAGAGTAGTAATGTTCTAACAAGTCTTTATGGAACTGTGGTTGATGTATGGACTTCGGGTACTGTTATAATTAAAGTTAATAATTTAGGTGATATTGTTGTGCATTGTGATAATGTGGAAAATATGCCCCATTTAGAAATCGGGATGAATGTCTATATTGCTTTTGATGGTTATTTTTTAGAAACAGTTCCTCTGCAAATATATGCTTTAAGCATAGAAATTGAGAATTCAGATATTCTTAATAAGTGTGTAAGAGGAGTAGTCAAGGAAGTTACTGGCTCAGATTATATTGTTAAAGTGGGGGAACTTCTAATAACAGTTGAAAAAGACCAAATAATTTATTCTGAGGAAGTAGTTGTTGGTGATATAATTGGTTTCTATGGGTGTTATTCTGGAAGTATAGATGAATCTAATCCTCTAAACTGGGGCACAAACACAGAGATTATGAAAATAACACTTGGAGATATAGACGGAGATGGGCTTGTTCGTATTAATGATGTAATATGGTTTAATAAATACCTTATTGGACTTTTATCATTATCTTCAAGATGTGTTCTATCCGCAGATATTGATAATAATGGTGTGATTGATATGGGCGACAACCTGCTTATTGCTCAATATTTATGCGGCAAGATAACTGACTTGAATTACAGATTATCTTTAGAGGAATCCACGCCTGAAGAAACCAGTTTTGATGAGGTGGTTTGCATTGAGTTTGGCTATGATGTAGCAGAAGTAGTAGAGGTTATTGATGATAATACTGTTGCTATCCGATTAGGCAAAGGCTTGGTTGTAAATGCTCGTTATGACGGTTCTGTTCTGGAATTGGCAGAAGGAGATGTTGTTAATGCTTTTAATGCAGGTGGTTGTGTTACTTGGGATGAGTTTTACAACAATTATCGTGTAACAAGCAAACGAATATTGGGCGATGCAAACTTAGACGGAGGAGTAAATGAATTGGATGTTGAATTTATTAACAGCAAGCTTGAACAGGGTGAAACAATTTATTTGTACAACTGGAATGAATGGGACTGGAATAATACAGATGTAAACAGTGATTATGAAATTAATTACAAAGATGTTTCACTGATTGAAAAGTATTTAGCAGGTGAAATATTAAGTTTTGATAAAAGCGGTGCAAAGTAAGTAATTCATTTTTGTATTGAGGAATTTTCTGTTATAACCATTAAGAGATGTCTCCTTTTTCTACACAAACACCACCTGTTTTGAGGTGGTGTTCTTGTTTATTATGATTATATATGTTTTTCATCGCTGTTTGTGGATAATAGCAGCTTTAGGTTATAATTATCGGCGTTCATCAGCCATAAAGCAAGCAGATACATTCCACCACCAAGCATAATAGAAAAAGGCAGTACTATTTTACTATCTATAAAGCGTGAGATAATACTGTTGCTTAGCAATGCTGTTGATGCGCATAATAAGCCTGCGTAAAGTGGAGAGAGGAATATTTTACAAAGCTGGAGCTTTACTTTTGTTTCCTTGCAAAAGGCGAATATTGACAAGACTAGTATAACAAAATAGCATATAAGCGTTGATATTCCAGCGCCAGATACATTAATTTTCGGAATTGGTATAAGCAGCATGTTACCGATAAACTTTATCACAACACCTGTGAGCATTATTTTAACAGGAATATCTGCACGACCAATAGCCTGCAGCATACTGAACACTGGAAATGACAGTGCTAGCATGATTACGCCAATTCCCAGATATATAAGGCTTTCATAGGATACTAAAACCTCATCGAGCCTTGAAGGATACAGGAATGTTAGGATTTCTTTTGAGAGAACGCAAATTCCAAAGCCGGATGGAATAGCAATAAAGCCAGTTACCATTAGCGCAGATTCAGCGTGTTTCTTAAGCGTTTCGGTATTTTTTTCTGCCCATGACTCAGCTATATTTGGGAAAACACCCTTGCCGAACATATTTGTAATTGATGGTACAAGGTTAAAGACTGTTATTGCTAATCCTGTAAATGAGCCGTAAACAAAATTTGAAAGTTCCTCCAATCCGATTTCATCAGCTATTGGATATTTGTTAATGAAAAACTGTGGAGAATTTTCTATTGCTTGATTTAAAAAACGAATTATTGTTGCAAGGTCGATTAATGAAGTAAGGTTGATAACAAGAGCGCCGATAGAAACAGGTATCATGATTTTAAAAAGCTCCTTGCAAATCTTTCGTTTTGAATATGTTGACTTATCCTTATCAAGTTCTGCTTTTGATATTCCGTCACCGATTAATCTGTAGCGTAGCACTATGTATATTGTTCCAGCCAATGAGGAGAGGGTTACACCCAGTACTGCAGCAGCAGCTGCAACTGCTGTTATATCGGTTTTGTCAGGGAAATATGAAAGAACCTTTTCTGAATTGTTTAGAACATAATAGCATAAACCTAAACCACACACTAGCTTTACCAGAGCCTCTGCAATCTGTGATATAGCAGTAGGATACATATTTCTTAAGCCTTCAAAATAGCCACGATAGACAGCTGTTATGCATCCAAAAAGTATTGATGGAGCAATCATGAGTATGGAAAGATACGATTTTTCACTTTTTATAATATTTACTGCAAATGGCTTAGCGAGCAAGAGTATAGTAATACTACCAAATAATCCAATTAGGAAAAATGTAATCAGTGATATATTTTTTACCTTGCGTACATTTCTATACATCTTGAAAACTGAGCTTTCAGCTGTCAGCTTTGCTATAGATGAGGTAAGTCCTGTAACGGAAATTGCATATACGGGTAAGAAAAGACCGTATGCACTGCTGAAATAGCCCATGCCCGTACCACCTAAAAGATTGGTAAGCGGGATTTTGAATACTGCGCCGATAAGCTTTGCTATTATAACGGATGCAATAAGTATAATTGAGCCATGAATAAAGCTCTGTTTTTTCAATAATAACACCTCTTTTTAATTACTATACAGATTTTTTATTTCCAATAAAATTGTTATAATTATTAAAATTTATGTTGATGAATTAAAAAATATGTGATATAATTATAAAATAATATGGTTTTTATGCACAATTGCTAAAGGCAGCATAAAAAGGGAAAAGGGTGTAAAACCCTTTTGTTGTGTAATTTATGCAATAATTGATGATTTGAGAAGAGGTTGGTGTATGAATTATATTTTTTCTGATAGAATTGCCGGGTTACAAGCCTCAGCTATAAGGGAAATTCTTAAATTTACAGCGTTCCCGGATGTTATATCATTTGCTGCAGGAAATCCTGCACCAGAAGCATTTCCAGTTGAAGAGGTGTCAAGAATTTCAGCTGAGCTGTTAAAGGAAAACCCAGTTTTGGCATTACAGTATAGTATAACAGAGGGCTATACCCCATTAAGGGACTTGCTAAAGAAAACAATGGCAGAAAAAAATTGTTTTAGTGATAATGATGAGCTTATTGTTACTGCTGGTGCACAACAGGGTATGGAGCTTTCATGCAAGGTTTTGTGCAATGAGGGAGATACTCTTATTTGTGAAGCCCCTAGCTTTATAGGTTCGCTTAATGCCTTTAAATCATATAAGGTGAATCTTGTAGGGGTAGAGCTTGAGGACGACGGTATAAATCTTGAAAAGCTTGAAGATGTGTTAAAGGCTAATAGCAATATAAAGGTTTTATATCTGATTCCGAATTTTCAGAATCCAACTGGAAACACAATGTCTTTGGAGAAGAGAAAGGCTGTTTACGAGCTTGCAAAGAAATATAATTTCATAATCATTGAGGACAATCCATATGGTGACCTTAGATTTGCGGGTGAGGATATACCAACAATAAAAAGCCTTGACACTGATGGCAGAGTAATTTATGTAGGTAGCTTTTCAAAGATTTTAGCTCCGGGACTTCGTGTCGGATATGTATCTGCTCCAAAGGAAATTATTCAAAAGATGGTGGTATGTAAACAGGTTTCGGATGTTCATACTAATATTTGGGCACAGGTTATTTGTGAGAGGTTTATGACAACCTGCGATTTGAATTCACATTTTGAAAAGCTAAGAGATGTGTATAAGAGAAAATGTGAACTTATGCTTGGAGAGATGGACAAGCATTTTTCAAAGAAGATTAAATATACAAAGCCTCAAGGAGGTTTGTTTATATGGGCTACACTTCCTGAGGGTAGTGATATGCTTGGATTCTGCAAAAAGGCAGTTGAGGAGTATAAGATTGCTGTTGTTCCTGGAAGTGCGTTCATGATTAGTGAAAGTGATAAAACAAATTCATTCAGGCTTAATTTTTCAACACCAACTGATGATAAGATTGTAAAGGGGTGCGAAATTTTAGGCAGGATGACAAGGGAAATGTTAGATTAATTATTAAGGAGAGATTATAATGGCTGATAAAAGACGACCACTATTAAATAGATATCCTGTTACGCCAAATTATCTTGCTGCAAGAGCAGACGCCATTGCTTTTGAAGCAACTGAAATAAAAAAAATGGTTCCTCAAGATAATGAGGTTTATGGATTGGTAATTGATTTACCTATGGGCCCTAATTTGCTTTCAACTTTGGTGTGTTATGCTAATGGTGCTGCAAATATATACTATAATAATGGGGGCTCATTATTAGGTACCTCAATGAAATACAGGCCAGTTGCACATGCGGCAAGATTGCTTGTATTGAGTGCGGAGAATTGTTTAGCTGACGCTGAAAAGGTAAATTCATATGATTTGCCAATGGGAAGAATGCATTATGTTTATTTCTTGACTAAAAAGGGGTTTATTTACAGAACAGTTATTACTCCAAATAATTTTAATGAAGAAGATAAGGGCAGAAAGCTTTTGTTCCACCTATATCAAAATGTATTGGCTGAAATTAGAATAGCACAGCTAAAGGAAGAGGGAGAAAAAGGGAAAGGGAACAGTTGATTGAAAGGGGATTTTAGTTAATGTCTGAGCAAGGAAAAAAGCTCATATTTAGTGGTATTCAACCTACAGGAACATTTACTCTTGGAAATTATATTGGTGCAATAAGCAACTGGAAGACACTTCAGGATGAGTATAACTGCATTTATTCCGTTGTGGATATGCATGCCATTACTGTAAAGCAGGACCCTGCAAAGCTCAGGAGTAATACCTTAGATGCCTATGCGTTATTGCTCGCTTGTGGAATTGATTTGGATAAATCAATTGTATTTATACAAAGCCATGTAAAAACCCATGCAGAATTAAGCTGGGTTTTATCTTGCACAACTCAATTTGGCGAACTGACAAGAATGACTCAGTTTAAGGATAAGAGTGCTAAACATTCTGATGATGTTAATGCGGGATTGTTTACATATCCTGTCTTGATGGCGGCAGATATTTTAGCATACAATGCGGACCTTGTGCCTGTTGGTGCAGACCAGAAGCAGCATCTTGAGCTTGCAAGAAATGTAGCACAAAGATTTAATCAGAGATATGGTGAATTTTTCACTTTGCCTGAGCCATATATTGCTGAAGTCGGTGCAAAGATAATGTCCTTGCAGGAGCCTACAAAAAAGATGTCAAAATCAGATGAAAATCCTAATTCATGTATATTAATACTTGATGATAAGGATACTATTATTAGGAAGTTCAAGAGAGCTGTAACTGATAGCGAAGCTGAGATTTGTTATCGTGATGGCAAGGATGGAATAAATAACCTTATGACAATTTACTCAATGGTTACAGGAAAGAACTTTGATGAGATTACAAAAGAATTTGCAGGCAGGGGATATGGAGATTTCAAGCTTACAGTTGGCGAGGCAGTTGCAGAGCATTTGCGTCCTGTTCAAGAAGAGTTTGCAAGAATTAGAGCAGATAAGCAGTACCTAAAGGAATGTTATACAAGCAATGCGGAGAAGGCATTGAAGATGTCACAGCGAGTTTTGAGCAAGGTTTATCGTAAAATTGGTTTTGTTGATGCTAGGTAAAAGGTAATTATTTCACAATAATTACAGATAAGTGTTGTAAAAATAGCGAAAATTTAATAAAAATAACGAACTTCGAAAAAATGCTTGCATTTTAGAAAAAATTAATGTACTATATAAAAGACATATTTATGTGATGTGTTATTTTATGGTGAAAGAGTGAGCGATGATTAGTTTTGTTAAAAAGGAATTTTACTCAATAGAGGATTTGCTAAATATTATGCAGATACTTCGAAGTGAAGAGGGTTGCCCTTGGGATAGAGAGCAAAATCATGAAACTATAAAAAAGGATTTTGTTGAGGAAGTCTATGAGGCAATTGAAGCTATTGATTTGAAGGATACCGATTTACTTCGAGAGGAATTGGGAGATGTTCTTTTGCAAATTGTATTTCATTGTCAGATTGAAGCTGAGGTAAATGGCTTTTCATTTGATGATGTCTGCGATGAGATTTGTAAAAAACTGATTACAAGGCATCCACATGTTTTTAGTGATGTTGATGTCAGTGGTACTGATGAGGTATTGAAAAACTGGGATAACATTAAAAAGGAAACAAAGGGACAGGAAACTTATACGGATACGCTGAAAAGTGTTGCAAAATCACTTCCGGCTTTAATGAGGGCGCAAAAGGTTGGGAAAAGGGCTATGCGTGCTGGAATGGATTTTAAAGGCTATGATGATACTGTTTCATGTATAAAATCAGAATTGTCCGAGCTTGAGGAGGCTATAAAAAGTGGCAATACTGATAGCATAGAGGACGAGCTGGGGGATTTATTATTTTCATGTGTTAATACTGCAAGGCATTTGAATATTGATGCGGAGGAAGCGCTTAATAAAGCTATTGAAAAGTTTATAAAGCGTTTTGAGGAAACAGAAAAGATTATCAGGCTAAAAGGGATTGATATGAAGTCCCTTAGCATAGATGAGATTGATGACTATTGGCGTGAGGCTAAAAGAAAGTTAATCTGAAAACTAAAAGTAAATGAATAATAAAATGGAGGGAAATAAAAATGACAAAATCAGAGTTAATCGCTGTAGTTGCTGATAAGACTGAGATGACAAAGAAGGATGCGGATGCAGCTGTAAATGCAGTTTTTACAGCAATTACTGAAGCTTTGGCTGAGGGTGACAAGGTTCAAATCATTGGATTTGGTACTTTTGAAGTTCGTGACCGTAAGGAAAAGGAATCAATTAACCCAAGAACAAAGGAAACTTTCATTTCTCCTGCTAAGAAAGCTCCTGCATTCAAGGCTGGAAAGGCTTTGAAGGAAGCTGTTAACAAGAAATAAATTGTAAAAATAATGAATTAAAAAGCAGGGAGCGGATTTACCGTTCACTGCTTTTGTTTTTTGTTACTGATAGATTTGATAAATTTCTTTTGTATTTTAGAAAAAAGGTAAAGTTAATTTTGGAGGAAAAGATGAGATTAGATAAATATCTTAAGGTAACACGCCTTGTAAAGAGGCGAACAATTGCGAATGAGGCTTGTGATGCGGGTAAAGTATTGGTTAATGATAAGGTTGTCAAGGCCTCATATAATGTTAAAGTTGATGATATAATTACAATAAACTTAGGGCAAAAGCCGTTAAAGGTAAAGGTTTTATCGATTTCTGAGCATACAACAAAGGAAAATGCTGCAGACAATTATATCGTGGTAGATTAGGTTTAGGCTTAAGTTTCAGTGTTTTCTTTATTTTTTGGCAGATGCTGTTTGTTAAGGAAGGGAATCCAGTTTATTAAGAGTGAAACCATAATACCGATTATAGTGTCAATCATTCTGTTTATTGCATAGAGCAAGGCTGTATCTGCAGTATTTCCTCTGTAGGATATAACAATACTTAAAAATACAACGCAGGCTAATTCAGTGGTATCAGGGCGTTTTATTTTAACAGTAATGAAGATAAGAGGAATCAGAGCAAGTGAATTAATAAAATACTCTACCAGCTTATGAATATTAAAAGGGGAGTAGTTAAATGCAAGCAGTATTAACAATCCGTAAACACCACCCATAAGGGTGCCGAGTATACGGTTGATGGATACCTCTTTACTACCCTTGATATCCTTTTGCATGCATAATATTGCAGAGATGACAGAGTAGAACGGATTATATATTTCACGAAAATAGCTAAGTAAAAAGCATATAAATGCGGCGATGGAAGTTTTAATAATTCGCAAACCAACTTTTATTTTTGTAGTTTTCGGCATATATTCCTCCTAAACAATATTTTAGGGCAATCACTTAATGTGGTTGCCCTTTATTATGCAAATTATTCAGCTGCTCCTTCATTTACAGATGCAATAACTTCAGGGAGAAGATTACTTGGAAGTGGCTCATAGCGTAAGAACTCCATACTAAAGCTACCCATTCCCTTAGTAACCTGTCTGATATACATAGCAAAGTCATGCATTTCACGAGTAGGAACTTCAGCACAAATTTCAGTCATATTCTTTTCCATAGGGTTCATTCCAATTACACGACCGCGTCGTTTATTAAGCTCACCCATAACATCTCCTGTATTTTCATCAGGGATAATAACTGATAAGTTTTCAATTGGTTCAAGCATAATAGGGTCAGCCTGCTTTAAACCCTCTTTATAAGCGAGTGAAGCAGCTATTTTGAACGCCATTTCAGATGAGTCAACAGGATGGTAAGAGCCATCTACAAGGATAGCCTTAAGGCCTGTTACAGGACAACCAGCAAGCACACCTTTTTGCATAGCCTCTTGAAGTCCCTTTTCAACAGCAGGAAAATAATTCTTTGGAACAGCTCCACCAAAAATCTTTTCCTCAAACACAAGCTCTTCACTTACACAAGGCTCAAATTCAATCCAAACATGACCGTATTGACCATGACCACCAGTTTGTTTCTTATGCTTACCTTCAACCTTAACCTTTTTGCGGATAGTTTCCTTATAAGCAACCTTAGGTACAGATAATTCTACGGATGCACCGAATTTAGTCTTAATCTTTGTTGTAGCAATTTCAAGGTGTTGCTCACCCAATCCACTTAAAATCTGTTCATTTGTAGATAAATTATGAGCATAGGAAAGAGTCAAATCCTCCTCAAGCAAACGCTTAAGTCCAGTGGAAATCTTACTCTCATCGCCCTGTGTTTTAGCCTTTACAGCCATTGAATAGCAAGGCTTAGGGAAGTCAATTTTACTGAATGAAATAATCTTCTTACTACCACAAAGGGTTTCAGATGTGTTTGCATTAATCTTTGTAGTAACAACAATATCTCCAGCAGAAGCTGATGAAATTTCTGTTTGTTTTTTACCCATGAGTTTATAGATTTTGCCTATTTTTTCAATCTGTCCAGTTGTAGCATTAGTAAGCTCGGAGTCGCTTGTAAGAGTTCCGCTCATAACCTTCATAAAGGACATTTTTCCTACAAATGGGTCAGCAACTGTCTTAAATACGAATGAGGATACAGGAGCAGAGGAATCACATGGAATCTCAACTGCAGAGCCATCATTTGCGGTTGCTGTTGGAGTTGGTCTTTCGCTTGGTGAAGGAAGTAGAAGAGAAAATTCCTTTAACAGCATATCTATACCAGCGAGTGTAGTTGAGGACACGCATACAACAGGTGTGATTATACCGTCATTCATGCCCTTATGTATTCCTTGTATAATTTCCTTTTTAGTGAACTCTTCACCCTCAAAGAATTTTTCCATAAGCTCTTCGTCAGTTTCAGCAACAGCCTCACTGATAGCCCCGATCAAACCGTCAATACGATATTCCATCTTTTCAGAAATATCGGAAGTAGGCATATCTGTTTCGGTAGCATTACCTTTATCATCATATTTATAAGCTTTCATTTCTATCAGATTTACAAATGAATCAATTTTTCTATCTTTGATTACAGGAACGATAACAGGGCAAACAGTAGGGCCAAATTCAGTCTTTAGTTCAGTTAAAACATTGTAGAAGTTTGCGTTTTCATCATCTATTTTTGTTACTACAAACATTTTTGATTTTTTCAATTTTTCAGCAAGCTCATAAGCCTTTTTAGTACCTGTTTTAACTCCTGATTTAGCAGAAACTGTAATCATAGTTGTATCACCGGCATAAATTCCTTCGTACATACCGCCGGCAAAATCAAATAATCCAGGGGTATCCAAAATATTTATTTGTATATCATTATAGCTAAAGGATGCAAGAGAGGAGCTAAGTGAGTAGCTGCGTTTAATTTCTTCGGGGTCATAATCACAAACTGTTGTTCCGTCAGCAATTTTTCCTAATCTTGCAGTAGCACCTGCTTTATAGAGTAAAGCTTCAGCCAGGGAGGTTTTTCCAGAACCACTATGGCCAGCGAGTGTTATGTTTTTAATTTTATCAGTTTCGAACGTGTTCATTATGTTAATCTCCTTTAAATCAAAGTATCAAATTAATATTAACATTATAGCACTTTCTACAATTATATTCAAGTTGAAAGCGTGATTTTATATAATAGTACAAAAAAACATAAAATTATTGTGCACTATAACCAATTCCTTACATAAATTCATAATGGTTCGGTAACAATTATTTATTGCTTTTAATGATTTATTAACATATGAGATAGCTATAGAAACTTTGGTAATAAGAAAGGGCAAGGTCTTTACACCTTGCCATTAAACTGAGCTTAAATTTTTCTAAGTTTTACAACTCCAACGGAAATTAGTCCCCAAAACAGATTGTAGAAAATAAGTGTTGAAACATTTATTTGCCAATAAGCCTTCATGAGCATGAAAACAGTTACAATGGAAAAGCCTAAAATAGCAGATGTCGCTTGAAGAATAGTTCCTAATAGGGCGGTCTGACGAATTTTGTTTGTGCTTATAAGCAGATTAGCAAAGTTTGAAAACTTGCCATTGCATGCCATTGAGGCATTTTGTGTTTTCATGCTGCTTGTTTCACTGTCAAAAAGCTTATGCATTCTTGAAGGGAGAATTTTTATCATATCTTCAGAAATCTTAAACAGCCTTGATATTCTTGTAAGTGAGATAACAGAGTCAATACTCTTAATGATAAGATAAATGCCCTCCTTTTGGAGTTCTTTTAGCCAATACTTGATTTCGTTATTAGCATTTACTTCTATAATGAACATTGCAGAAAGATTTCCCGAAACGGAGAGATAAAGAGCATCCTTACCATTTTGTGTATATTCAAATTCTTTGGTTTTGGAAGGAATTCCTTCAATATTATGGCTGGTCATTAATGCACGGTTACCAAGAAGGACACGCTTGTTGTTAATCCAGCCGCATATACCCATAGAATCCTCGTATACAAGGTTTTCAACAGGGAAAAGCATCTGATTATCGCCAGCAACCATGCTTGAGAACATATCGCTTAATATACTTCCCGCATGAATAGTAAGACTTGCAGCAAGTAATATTGCATCATCAATTTTGAAGTCTGAATATGGCTTGATAGCAGATAAATTTATCATACCTTTTGGGAAAAGGGTTTTAGCATCAACCATAATGGAATTAGTATCATAAAAGTCATCAACGCTTTGATATCCTAGTATAACACTTGAGGATTTATTAAATTTTTTTGATGCAGTTAAAAGCGGTATATTTACAACAAGAGTAATTGCAAAGCATGAGCAGGCACTTATAAACATTGAAAAGATTGAAGTACCGGCAGCAAATGCAGGTGAGTCTATAAAAGCATTAGGTGTATTTGTAAGCCTAATTGCGCTAAAAACAGATATTGTAAGGGAAAGTATTAGTGCAACGGGAGTAAAAATCTTACAGAACCTATCTGCTATATCTGTTGAGAATGTGTATTTAATAAAATCCGAAAGGGATTCGGTTTTACGCATTGTAGCAAGAATAGGATAGTCGTTGAAAGCTCCTCTTGTTATTGTTTCAGCCTTGCGGTCATCAGTAACAAAAACAACTGCATGATTTTCTTTGTTTTTTGCTAAAAACTCAATATTCTTGGATGCGCGGCTTACAATCAGCAGTTTACCTACGGCATTAAAGAGTAGGGATAAGATAGCCACAGGCATAAAAATATGTACCTTGCCAGCCTCCAGCATGGTTGTATCAAATAAAAATGTAAATCCGGCTACAATACAAGCAATTGTTGTAAGGGAGGTAATACTATCACAATCGGCGTTAAGTGTGAAAAGTTTTTTCAAGCCGTTAGTGATTACAGGCATTGAAATTAGAATGGATACACCGCCAATCATAATCATTGTAAATGCGTAACTTTGTGGAGCAGTAGCCGACTTAAAAGCTGGAAGGGTAGGTAGGCTGTAATCATTTGCCAATGTAATATATGTACTAAAAAGGGACATGATAGTGAGAACGATTATTCTTAGAATGATTGTCCCTTTTAGATTAAATATATCTGCGGTAACCTTTTTTATATTATCAGTGTTTTCTTTTTTCTTTTTTTCAGAAACGCTTTTACTTACCCGTTCAGGCTTGATATGTATATCAAGGGAGTTTTCCTGCTTGGCAACTTGAGGATATTTCTTTTTAACAGGGTTGTCATATATCCTATCCCTTTTTAATTCTGTTGTATCTTCATTGAGCACTCTTCTTTTATTTTCAGTAATAGTTCCTGTGTATTTTCTTTTTATATTCTTGCTATATTGAAGTCTTTCCTCCTTTGCTCTGGTGGAATTTCGCATAGGACGAATTTTCGGACTGGAATCGTAGTCCATTTCAATAGGTTTAACATTTGGAGGCATCACAAACTCTTCTTTAGGTCGATTAAGCTTTCGTTCGTAAGAGCCATCAAGATTAGTGCTTCCAAAAACGCTTGAAAATGTGGTAGTCGGGCTATTATCATATACATTAACTTTTTCAGTTTTGATGGCAGTTACTTTTTCATCATATTCAGTAATAGGCTTTATGTCAGATGCTTTCTCATAATTCTGTGAAATAATATTATGAAGCTTATCATCGTCAGATAATTTTTTAGTTGCAACTTTCACATTATCCTTCTTGGAACAATATTCGTCAAGAATATCGTCCAAAGAGAATTTCTGATTAGGCATTATAACACTCCTTTCTAACCTTGCCTTTGTCGAACAATTTCATACATAAATATGCCAGCGGCAACGGAGGCATTAAGGGAATCAATTTTACCAAACATAGGAAGACTTAGGAGAAAGTCGCATTTATCCTTAATAAGTCTACCCAGACCTGAACCTTCAGAGCCTATTACAATTGCGATACTACCTGTTAAATCTGATCCAGCATAGTTTTTGCCGCTTATATCAGTACCATAAATCCAAACACCATTTTTCTTAAGTTCGTCAATTGTAGACGCAAGGTTTGAAACCCTTGCAACAGGCAACCAGCTTGCAGCACCTGCAGAGGTTTTATAAACAGTATGGTTAAGAGACGCACTGCGTCTTTTAGGAATAATGAGGCCATCAGCACCTGCTGCTTCAGCAGTTCTTATTATAGCACCAAGATTATGTGGGTCCTCAATTTGATCACAAATAACAATAAATGGTGGCGTGCCTTTTTTAGCTGAAACTTCAAGGATATCTTTAACGGTAACATATTCGGCACAAGCGCCAGTGGCGATAATTCCCTGATGGGACCCACCTTCAGCCATTGCATCTAGCTTTTGTGTAGAAACATTTTTAATAACAATGTCTTTTTCTCTAGCCAATGAGCAAATTTTTGCAAGACTTCCACTGCTGCCATTCACATAAATAGTATCAATAAGCTCTTTTGATTTTAAAGCTTCTAGGACAGGATTTCTACCAATAATTATTTTATTTTTAAAGTTATTATCACACATTTTAACCCTACTTACTTTATTAAATTTAAATATTACATTATTCTTAATTATATCAGTTTTATTAAAAAAAAACAACTTAATTTTTAAATTTTAATAACTTTTTGATTACACAAAGAATAAGGCATATAAAAAGAATTTATTTTGTACGAAATAGCTGATATTTTATAATTATAATTAGCTGTTATGAGTTTATTATTCTTAAAATAAATAAGCACCACTCGCTTTAATGAGTGGTGCTTTAAGTTATTTTAGAGGTATTTTTAGTTTCTGGTTAGGATAAATGATATCAATTGCTTTCATATTATTCAATGCAACAATTTCTGGATAACGCGTACCCTTGCCAAGCTCCTTTTCAGCGATACGCCAGAAGCTATCACCTTTTTTAACAGTATATTCACGATATTGGTGACTCGCTTTATCGTCGTAAAATCCGTTAAGATTATGAGATTTTATAATCTTAGGATAGTTCTTGTATGCATAGTCTAAGCAAACATTTCCATTAATGCCTGGTACTTTTCCGGTATGACTATATTGCCATATACCGAATGGTGTTGAATAGTTTGGCTTATCTACTCCAGTATGAGCCACCCAGATATCAAAGCGTTTGCGAAGCTTTTCAGAAATAAAATCACGCAAGAAGCTAGCATAGCTGTAAATAGTAACATAATAGCCTGCATCTTCAACAGTATGACAGAATGTACTTGTTATATCGGATACAAGAGTCTTACCTAAAATTTTCTGTCGTTCCTCTTCAATGTCAAAGCATACAGGATATTCAAACTTCTTATCTTTTATAATCTCAAGACAGGTTTCAGCTTCTCTTTTGGCGTCGTCTACATTTGTAGCATAGCTGTACCAGTAACAGCCTGTATCCAGTCTAGCAGCTTTTGCACCATCATAATGACTTTCAAACATGTCATCTTTTTGGCTGAAATATTTTCCATAGCCAGCACGAATTATAGCAAAATCATATCCAGCTTCCTTAACCTTATTGAAGTCAACCTTGTTTTGTGCATATGAAATATCGATACCTTTAGTCATAAATTATTCCTCCTTATTATCTTGTTTTTTCATTTCTTCCGTCATAGTAACTAAAAAGCTGTTAATAAATTCTTTGGATTTTCTTGGAATAGGCAATCCGCAAAGCACCATATTTTTTAAAATACTAGCACATTCATAAAGAATAAATAGAAGTGAAAAAAATTCAGATAGACCTACTCTTTCTGTTCCTAGGAAATTCATAATTTGCTCAGGAATCATAAAAAGTAGATTTATATTTATTAATGCATCCGCAAAGCAAAGTGCAATAATACAAATTATCATACCTGTTTTTCTTATTCCACCGTTAATACCAATGCTACTATTGAATTTACGATCCTTAATGGCTCTTAAAAGTCCTAGTACGGTATCAAGTGCGATTGCTACACAAACTAAAATGATAAAAGGATTACTTGTAATGATTGCAGAACATTTTTCCATAACCATACCTCCATACATTTTTGCCCCTCACTAATGGTGTTAAAAGGTAGAAATGTGTATTGTAATGTACACATAAAAAGCAGTGATATGAAATTTTTCATATCACCGCTTCAATGTGAATTATAATAAAATAGGAGGTAAAATCAATAATATCCTGATTTGTCTTCCGTTAGCATAAATTTAATTTCAAATTCAGTTCTGTTTTGATTTTCGTCGAGTCTAACAACCTTAGAACGAATAGCGTCGCCTGCCTTTTTTGTCTTTATAACAGACATGAAGGAGGTATAGTCATATACATCAACACCTTCGGCACTTACAATGAAATCATAAAGCTTTAGGTCTGTATTTGCAATATCGCAGGTTTCATCAATCTGAAGAATGAATAACCCTTTTAAATCCTCAGGAATATCATATCCGAACTGTTCTTTAAACATTTCGTTAGCTATTTCAGTGGTAGATTCGTAAAATGAAATACCAACCTTAACTCTACCTGTAACATAGCCATGCTGCATAAGCTCTTCAATAATTGGTTTTGCTTCGTTAATAGTGATAGCAAAGCCGAGTCCCTCATAGCTAGAGTCAACATATTTTGATGAGGTAATTCCGATAACTTGACCGTACATATTTACCAATGCACCGCCTGAGTTTCCAGGACTTATCGCAGCATTTGTTTGAATACAATTCATTTCATAGCCTAAAGCATCTGTTTTAATAGGCCTGTTAATACCTGAAACAATTCCGTCTGTAACGGTTCCAGTAAGTCCAGCAGGGTTACCGATAGCCATAACCTGTTCTCCCACCTTAACTGTTGAGGAATCACCAAAGGTAGCATTTATAAGGTTTTTAGCATCTATTTTTATAACAGCAATATCTGTTTTTACATCCTTGCCAACAATTTGACCGACATATTCTGTTTCATCATGCAATACGACCTTAAAATCTGTTGCATTTTCAAGTACATGTGCATTTGTTGCGATATACCCATCGGTTGACATAATTATTCCAGAACCGCTTCCGATAGCTTTTGTACTGGAAAACTGCGAATTATAAGTAAATATTTCAACAATTGATGGCTTAAGAAGCTGGGCGATACCCTCGGTTGTATATTTACCATTTTCATCGACATATTGCTCATCAACAACAGGTTTTTTTTCGGTTTGAAGAAAGAACTGCTTATTGGTATTTGCCATAACATCATTTGAAAGGCTACCCTTAGCGATATCGGAAATTACGCAATAAAGTGTAAGGGAAATAATTAGCAGCAATATACCGATAAGCAAACCGATTGAAGACTTTGAGAATACCTTGGGCTGTTGTTTTTCATGATTATAGTACTTATAATAATTATAGACTTCTTTCATTTGCTTACGGGATTTATCAGATATAAAAGGTTGATTCAGATTTTGTTGAAATTGAGTGCTGCTGACATAGGTTGGATTTGAATTAATAGGATTTATGTTGATATGATTTGTGTTAATAGTATTTAAGTTAATAGGATTTGTATTCACATGGCTTGCAAATATAGGGTTTGTATTGTTTAGGTTGGTTAAATTATTGTTCACATTGTTATTTGTAGTTTCAGCATCAGAACCAGGTGAATAAATCATTTCTTTATTATCCATTAGGAATATCACCTTCTTTAATCAAGCTTTTTTAAGTGGGAGTTCAATAATAAACTCTGTATATTCATCTTTAATGCTCTTAACTGTAATTGTACCGTTGTGAAGATTGATAATAGAACGGACAATAGAAAGGCCCAGTCCTATTCCACTTGCATCAATGCTGCGAGATTCATCAGTTTTATAAAATCTTTTAAATATTTTAGGGATTTCGTCCTCTGACAAACCTTCGCCTGTATTTTTTAAACTAACAACAGCATACTTATCAGTTTGAGAGATATTAAATGTTATTATACCATATTCGTTAACAAATTTAACAGCATTTTCGATAATATTATAAAATAATTGTGAAAGTAGGTCCTTGTCAGCGCTAATAGTAATTTTAGGGCAGTCAAGTCCTTCAACATTTACATTCTTCTCACTTATTTTCTTTTCAAACATAAGAATAGTATTTATTATTAAGTCAGTGATATTAACATTTTCGTAGTTAATTTCCATCTCGTTCGCTTCAAATTTAGAAATGTTAAGCATAGTCTTTACAAGTCTTGATAGTCGTCTGATTTCCTCCGAAACAAGTCTCAAATAATGATTTTCCTCTTCCTTAGGAATAGTTCCATCAAGGATTCCATCAACAAATCCACCAATAGTAGTCATTGGTGTTCTCAGTTCATGTGAAATATTTGCGATAAAATTTTTATGTGTAGTTTCATACTTTTCAATAGTGTTTGCCATTTCATTGAAGGATAGGGCAAGTCGGCTGAACTCCTCAGTATCATCAACAGGAAGTCTTAGTGAGTAATCACCCTTAATAAAGGTTTCAGCCTTTTCTGACATTTTAACAAATGGCCGAACAACTTTTTTTGCAGTAATAATAAACAAAACAGAGGTAATAAGAGTGATTATAGCAGCAATAATCCCGAAGTAAATGAACATATTTCTGGAAAAGCTATTAACATCAACAGCAGAGGTTGTGGCGATAAGATAATAGGATTTAGGTTTATCATCATGAGGTCTTGATACAGTAAATTTTTGTATACGACAGGCGCTTAATTCTGATGTAATGCCGTTGAGGTAACCGATTTTGAAATAAACGCTGTCATCTTTTTGCCTTTCCAAAAAAGACTTACTGAAAATTGCAGATTTAATTTNAGAATTTTCAGCATCGTCAGATTCAGTACCAATAATGAAATTACCATTTGAGTCGAAGATATAAAGCCTAACGCTGTAACCGATATGTTTTTCTTCGAGCTCCACCTGAGTCTGGTAGCTGTTGATATCAACATAGGATTCATATCCTGTTGAAATTTTATCAATTACGACCTTAGAAACATTATCTAGCTTATTGCGTTTTTCATATTGGTACAACCGATTAGCATATACAAGTAGAGAAGCTCCAATAACTAAAACACTAATTATAAGAAAAGTAGTACAAACATAATAAAATTTTGAAAAAAAGCTTTTCTTCATATTTTTCTACCTTTCGTATAAATTAGGTAAAAATGTAACATAATATACCTAAAATAACAGCCCTTAAAGGGGTTAAGAGCCCCTTTAAGAGCCCTGTTTTGAAAAATAGCTATTGTAGAAATTAGTCTGCTTCATCAGCTTCAAATTTATATCCTACTCCCCAAACAGTCTTTAATGCCCATTTATCAGAAACTCCTTCGAGTTTTTCTCTTAATCTTTTAATATGAACATCAATAGTACGGGAGTCACCATAGTATTCAAAGCCCCACACTTCGTCAAGGAGCTGGTCACGAGTGTAAACCCTGTTCGGATTTGATGCCAAATAGAAGAGCAATTCAAGTTCCTTCGGAGGAGTGTCGAGCACAACATCGTTAACCTTTAGTTCATAGCGAGTCATATTTACTGACAACTTGTCATATTTGACCTCCTTAACCTCATTTTTCTGAGGTACATGACCGATACGGCGGGAGATGGCTTTGATTCTAGCGATAACCTCCTTAGTGTCAAATGGCTTTACTACATAGTCATCAGCACCTAATTCAAGGCCTAAAACCTTGTCAAAGGTTTCACTTTTAGCAGTTATCATAATGATTGGAACATTGGATTTTTTTCTTATTTCTCTACAAACTTGCCAACCATCAAGTCCAGGAAGCATGATGTCAAGCAAAACGATATCGGGTTTTAGAGCGTGAAACTTCATGACAGCCTCTTCGCCATTGTGAGAAAGTATAACGCCAAAGCCTTCTTTTTCTAAGTAAAGACGCAACAGGTCGCAAATGTTTTTATCGTCATCGACAATAAGAATTTTCTCTAGTGACATAGCAAACTCCTTTACAATTATTTTTAGTGAATTTGAGCATTAAGCAAATATCTTTAAAAATTAGAACATATTTTTATATTTTTCGTAATATTTATAATTATTATATAACATAATGTTAAAAGTTAATACTTATTATTATGAATAAATTATGAATAAAGTATTAACAGCAAGGGTTATAAAGGAATTTATAAGAAAAATCTTGAAAAGTGAACAAAAAGCAATTGGTTTTTTGTATATAGTAACGAAAAAGCAATTTTTTAATATGCTAAAATTTGTTGCGTTGTACAAAAATATTTTTTTTACATGAAATACTATTGATTTTTTTAAATTAATTGCTAAAATAGTATTAGCACTCAAAGCAATAGAGTGCTAAACACACAAATACATTACTAATAAAATATACAAGGAGGAAAACAGATATGACTATTAAACCATTGGCAGACAGGGTTGTTGTAAAAATGACAGAACCTGAGGAGGTTACAAAGGGTGGAGTTATTCTTCCGGGGTCCGCAAAGGAAAAGCCACAGGTTGCTGAGATTGTTGCAGTAGGTCCTGGTGGAAATGTTGATGGAAATGATGTAGAGATGTATGTAAAAGTTGGCGATAAAGTTCTGTTAAGTAAATATTCAGGTACAGAAGTTAAGGTGAATGATGTTGAGTATATAATTATTCGTCAAAAGGATATTTTGGCTGTTGTTGAATAATTGGTATTATAAATTGATTTTGCTGCATACAAAATAAAATAATAATAAACAGAAAAGGAGAGGTTTGTTGATATGGCTAAAGATATAATTTATGGAGAAAAGGCTAGAAGATCCCTTCAGGCAGGAATTGATAAGCTTGCAGATACAGTTAAGATTACATTAGGTCCAAAGGGCAGAAATGTTGTTTTAGATAAAAAATTTGGTGCGCCACTAATTACAAACGATGGTGTTACAATTGCAAAGGAAATTGAGCTTGAGGATGCATTTGAGAATATGGGTGCACAGCTTGTTAAAGAGGTTGCAACAAAGACTAATGATTCTGCTGGTGATGGTACAACAACTGCTACATTGCTAGCACAGGCTATTGTTCGTGAGGGTATGAAGAACATAGCTGCTGGTGCTAATCCTATGATAGTTAAAAAGGGTATTTCAAAGGCAGTTGATAAGGCAGTTGAGGCAGTTATTGCTAACTCAAAGAAGGTTGACGGCAGAGAGGATATAGAGAGAGTTGCAACTGTTTCTTCAGCTGATGAGGAAGTTGGAAAGTTGATTGCAGATGCAATGGAAAAGGTTACAGCAGATGGTGTTATAACTCTTGAGGAAAGTAAAACTGCTGAAACATATAGTGAAGTAGTAGAGGGAATGCAGTTTGATAGAGGTTATATCTCACCTTATATGGTAACTGATGCAGAAAAGATGGAAGCTGTTATTGACGATGCATATATTCTTATAACTGATAAAAAGATTGCATCTGTTCAAGAGATTTTGCCATTGCTTGAAAAAATTGTTCAAGAGGGCAAGAAGCTTGTGATTATTGCTGAGGATATTGAGGGTGAAGCATTGACAACTCTCATTCTCAACAAGCTAAGAGGAACATTTATCTGTGTTGGTGTTAAGGCTCCTGGCTTCGGTGACAGACGCAAGGAAATGTTGAAGGATATCGCTATCCTAACAGGTGGAGAGGTTATTACTGATGAGCTAGGTCTTGACTTGAAGGAAACAACAATTCAACAGCTTGGTAGAGCTGGTCAGGTTGTTGTTCAGAAGGAAAATACAATCATTGTAAGTGGTCAGGGTGACTCTGAGGCAATCAAGAACAGAATTGCTCAAATCAAGTCAGAGATTGAAATTTCTACTTCTGATTTTGACAGAGAAAAGCTACAAGAAAGACTTGCTAAGCTATCGGGCGGTGTAGGCGTAATTAAGGTTGGTGCGGCTACTGAAATAGAAATGAAAGAAAAGAAGTTAAGAATAGAGGATGCTCTTGCTGCTACAAAGGCTGCAGTTGAAGAGGGTATTGTTGCAGGTGGTGGTGTGGCACTTATTAATGCTATGCCAGCGGTTGAAAAGCTTATCGAAGAGCTTGATGGCGATGAAAAGACAGGTGCAGCAATTGTATTGAAGGCGTTAGAAGAACCTGTTCGTCAAATTGCTATTAATGCTGGACTTGAGGGCAGCGTAATTATTGAAGAAATCAAGCGTTCAGGTAAGGTTGGATATGGCTTTGATGCATATAATGAAAAATATGTAGATATGATTACTGCAGGTATCGTTGACCCAACTAAGGTTACACGTTCTGCATTAGAGAATGCTGCATCAGTTGCAGCAATGGTGTTGACAACAGAGAGTCTTGTTGCTGATATAGAGGAAGAAAATCAAATGCCAGCAATGCCACAGGGCGGAATGGGAATGTAAAACAAGCCCGAAATAAATTTTAAATAAATTAATAAGTCGACACTATGCTAAATGGTGTCGACTTTTTATTTTAGAACTTATTTACCAATAGAAACTAGAATAATATTACATATTTTTGACAAACAGAGTTTAATGTGATATAATTCTAGAGTATATTTGCAATTCCACCTAGAAAATGTGTGGAGTTTCAACATGGTGTTTAATGTAATTAATGTTTAACTGTGATATTAATTACATAATGGATTGATTAAAATGGAAAGGAAATATAATGTTAGAAGGTAAAAAAAATAGGGTCGGGATTGGCTTTGTAACAGGACGAAAAGGATTTCAAAAAATACTTAAAACCAATGTTTATAATTGGAGGGAAAGTGGAGTAACTGATAGAAATAATGTTGACTTATGTCTATTTGTCGCTTATGACTTAAAATATTCTGATACGAAAAGAACTGATTATACGAATATAAGGGAAGATGTTCGTGAATTGATTGATGAAACTTGCTTTATAGGGAACACATTAATGAAGGCTGAAATAGCGTCGATGATTGATGAGGGAGTAATTGATGAAAATGAGGCTAATATTCTTTTTAGAAAAGGGTATGCAGGTAAAAGAAATTCTGTTCTTTATATGGCAATGAAAAGTAAAATAGATTATTTATTGTTTTTAGATGATGACGAGTATCCAATGGCAGTTTCAGAAGCAGACTCCACGATTATTTGGGAGGGGCAACAGGTTCTTACAACGCATTTAAAATATATTGTTGACTCTGATATTACAAATGGTCATCATTGTGGATATATTTCACCAATTCCATATATTGAGTTTAACGAAGTGCTGAATGAAGATGATTTCAGGCTTTTTATTGAGGCTATAAGTAATGATATTATAAAATGGGATACAGTTCGTTCAGCTATGAAAAATGGTGGAGTGACTTATGCAAATCACGATGTTCTTGGTAATTTAGAAGCTGAGGAGGTTGAAGAAACTAATCGCTGTAAGTTTATTTCAGGTGCAAATCTATGTATAAATCTTACTAAGCCTGAAAGAGTTAGTGCTTTTTATAACCCACCAGAAGCTAGAGGTGAGGATACATTTTTAAGTACCTGTTTGAGTGATAAAAAGGTGATGAGAGTGCCTTGTTATGCCTTTCATGATGGATTTTCTGTTTATAGACATATAATGGACGGTGTGTTGCCAGTAGATTTAAAGCGTATTGAGGCTGATTCAGAAAAGATAATTACTCGTTTCTATCGTGCTTGCATAGGTTGGATAAGATATAAGCCGTTACTGATTTACATAACTCAAAGGGAACAGTATGAGAGTAAAATTGCTGAAATGCGTAGTAAGCTTGAGAAAACACTTCCTAATGTGTGCAGTCATTTTAATAAACCAGAGTTTATGAATATACTTAAAGAGCTAGATAAATATGAAAGGAATGTAAAAAAACATTATAATCAATATGTGAGGACACAGGAAAGCTGGGCTAAGATTACAAAATACTTATCATCGAAAAAATAAAGTTATATTTCTTTACAAAGCGTGAAAAATATTGTATAATAAATTTTGTCGGTTGCTTATTGCATTAAATTGGAATATGGTTAGAATCCATAACAGCTCGCACCTACTGTATTCAGCTACGAAACCTATAAAACCACCAGTAAAATGGGAAGGATAGGGATTAGGCATGAGGCTGTAAGTCAGGACACTTGCCGACGATATCAGACATATCTTTCGGTGAGGAAGGATAGTGTTAGTATTTTTATGCAATGCTATACACTGTTTTTGCACCTTGTTTGATGGGTGTTTTTTTACTGAAAGAAAAAAATAAAAAAGGGGAATGTTAAAATGAATAAAATTATTTCAATGGTATTGGCTGTTGTGATAATGATTTGTGCGACATCTGTATCAGCAACAGCTGAAGGTATTAATTCAAAGGAGAGTTTGCAGAAGGCTATAAGCTTTACTGCGGATATACTTTTTGCAGACGATGAACCCACTTATATGGATGAGTGGTATATTTTAGCTTTGGCACGGAGTGGGGAAAATTCTGTTAAGGGTCTACTTGACACATACTACAGGAATGCTGAACAGGATATTATTGAAAAAGAGGGTAGATACACTGATTATTCAGGTGTTGAAAGTCTTGGAGAATATGTGAGGGTTGCATTAACTCTTACAGCTATGAATAAGGATATCAGGAGCTTTGGTGGTTATGATTTGCTTGATAAGATTACTAAGATGGACTTTTCAGCTTATGAGCAGTCGTCAACCTCAACTCTTTCATATACCTTGAAGATAATTGAATTTTATGAAGATGAAATTGATAATGCTTATGAGTTGAAAAATAGCGTTATTGATGAAATGATGACAAGATATATCGAGGATACAGGCTTTACTTATATGTTAGGAGAATGGGCTACAGTAGAGGCTGATACAACTGCACAAGCTATACAGGGATTAGCTATATACTCTGATTATAGTGATGAGGTGGAAAATGCTTTAATAAATAGTTTGAGTTATTTGTTGGAGCAACAGAATTCAGAAGATGGTGCGATTATGTCATGGGGTGCATCAAATCCTAACTCAACTGCACAAATGATAATAACAGCAAGCATGATTGGTAAAGATGTGTTTGATTATTTTACAACGGATAATGGCAAAACATTATTAGATGGCCTGCTAGCATTTGTGCGTGAGGACGGAGGCTTTTATGAGCCATACTATGGTGCTGATGCAGGTTCTGATTACTATGCTACAAGTCAAGCATTGCAGGCACTTGTTGCATATGACAGAATGGTTAGTGGTAAAACAGATTT